>Ga0256843_1000412_pt1 | contig 36511 bp, 35 predicted proteins | sample AlvinellametaG_FD_191572 | JGI IMG/M metagenome (GOLD analysis project Ga0256843, IMG submission 191572) | Pompeii worm associated microbial communities from hydrothermal vent at the East Pacific Rise, Pacific Ocean - Alvinella | ecosystem: Host-associated > Annelida > Integument > Unclassified ...
AAAGACGCCAAAAAAATCCTAAAAGACGGACAGGAAGTGACAGTCAGCTGTGCCGAGGGTGAAATCGGAAAAGTGTATGAAGGTATATTGAAATTCGAAGTCGAAAAAGTGGATGTAAGCAAACTTCCTCGCCCAAAAACAAAAATTATGATGAACTTAGGAAACCCGGAACTTGCATTTAGCTTGGCAAAACTTCCGGTTGACGGTATCGGATTGGCAAGAATGGAATTTATCATAAACAACTACATAAAAGCCCACCCGATGGCTATCAAACACCCTGAAATGTTAAGCGAAACCGAAAAAGCTTTAATAGACGAGCTTGCTTTTCCGTTTGACGGAGACGGCGAAGAGTTCTTTATTAAAACTCTTAGCGAAGGTGTAGCAACTATCGCAGCTGCTGTTTATCCTAAAAAATGTATCGTTAGAATGAGTGATTTTAAATCGAACGAATACGCAAATTTGCTTGGAGGTAGACATTTCGAGCCTATTGAAGACAATCCGATGATAGGATTCAGAGGTGCGGCAAGATATACTCATCCGAGCTATAAAGAAGGATTCGAGCTTGAATGTAAAGCGATGAAAAGAGCGATTTTCGATATGGGATTTGACAATATTCATCTTATGATTCCGTTTTGCAGACGCGTAGAAGAAGGAAAAAGAGTAAAAGAAGCGCTTATCGAAAACGGGCTTGGAGATGTTCCGCTTTATGTAATGTGCGAGATTCCTAATAACGTAATTTTGATTGATAAATTTTTGGAAATTTTTGACGGAATAAGTATCGGTACGAACGATTTGACCCAATTGACTTTAGGTGTTGATAGAGACTCTCAAATTGTTGCGTTTGATTACGACGAAAGGGATGAAGGAGTCAAAACAATGGTAAAAATGGCCGTAGAAGGCGCCAAAAGAAACAATAAATACTCAGGCCTATGCGGTCAAGCACCGAGTGATTATCCTGATTTTGCCGAATTTTTAGTTTCTATCGGAATTGAAAGTATGAGTTTGAACCCAGATAGCGTACTTAAAATCATAAAAGATATAGCGGAAATGGAGCAAAAAAACTCCTAAATATCAGAAGGAATCTCTATGATTCCGCCTTTTGATTCCGTTAATTTTTTAACTTTTTCTTGGTCTTTCGGAGATAAAAAAATCATAATCAAAGCTCTTGTTTGAGGTTGGATTAAATAGTTTTTGTTTTTCACTTCTATCTCTATCGTCATATTTTGAAACTTTTTATCTACAATCGGATTTATTTTAGTTATTTTTGCATATGTAGAATATTGAGGTTCGGTAATAAAATCAATTCTTACTCTTTGCCCTACCTTTACGAACGGAAGTAACCCCGGAGGTAATCCCGCTTTTACTTTTATGGTATCAATATTCAAGATTTCACAAATTTTTTGATTTGCCGTAATTTCTTGAGTAGGAGAAACCGAAAGATTAGCAACAAATCCGTAAACGGGAGATACTGCATTCGCTTTTTGTTTTTGTAATAAAAGTTTTTTTAGTTCTATCTTTTGATTTTCAAGCGTTGAAGTAAGGTTTAATATTTGAGTTTTCAAGCTCTTTTTTTGATTTTCTATATTAGTTAATTCGTTTAAATAGTTTTTTTTATAATTATCCACTTCGAATTCGCTTGCATAACCTTTTGAATGTAAAAGAGCCATTTTTTTAAGTTCTTTTTTCGTTATATTTAAAGATGCGTAATTATAATACGCTTTTTTTGCTTCACTTATCTCTTTTTGAGTATTTTTTATATCCGTTTTTAATTTCTCAATATCCAAATCCAGGGACTTAGTACTTAATTTCAATATCTTATCTCCCGGTTTTACTTTTGAACCGTTTTGAACATAAACTTTTTCCACCGTACCGTTTGCAGCACTATACAGTACGAATTTCTCCGACGGATAAGCCATACCTTCAAGCCTTAGAGTAACGTTGTCATCTTTTATGTGTATCGCTTTATCTTCTTTTGTTTTTGCACATCCTGAAAAAATAAGAACCAATATCAAAAAAACCAAACTCTTTTTCATTTCTTCTCCTTATATAAATAAACTCTACCAAAAGGCAATTTTTTCGATGTTAAATTATCGGTTTCATATTTAATTTTTACAACTCCGTTTTTAATCCATTTTTTATTATACAAATCATAAAATCTTTTTTTCCAAGAAATTTTTATCTCTTTTTCATCTGCAACATCGCTAACCAAAACGAACCCGTATCGATATTTTCGAACATAAACTCCAGGTGTTACTTCTTCATAATTTTTTGTAACAGGTTTACCCAAATCGTAAAAATATATTTCGTCTCTTTCGAGTTTTCTATTACTGACAACTTCAGCATAAACGATACTGTCAGTTAACTTTGCAACGGCATAACTGAAAAATATAGCATTTTTAGGCTCTACAAATCTACCGTTTTTGACAATCGGAGCTATATAATTCATATAAATAAAGTTTTTAAAACCGTATTTTTTATATTTATTTTTTAGTTTTTGCAAATAATCCACATACTCCAAAGTAGCTTTTAAAGATTTATTATCGATCGGATAATAATTTGTATGCTCGATTAATTCGTCACCTTTTTTTATATATTCGATAGAAGTGATATAACTCTCTGTCATATCATATGATACGTATTTTAAAAGATTTTCATATCTGAACGCTTGATTTGTGACAACAAAAATTCCCGATTTTTTGAGATTTTTATAAAAACTCTCAACACTTTTTTGATAATTTTTTCGAGGGTGTTTTTTTAAAAAATAAGCTTTTATCTCACTATATTCGTTTTCATTTATAAAACCTCCGCTTGCCCAATCGAAAAAAACCCCGTCAAAACCTTTTTTCAATTCTTTTTTCAAAAAAACAGTTTTCAATTCAATAACTTTCGGATTTGCAAAATCAAGATAATAATCTTCACACCAATCATATCCCTCTTCATTACAATGAATAAAAGGCCCGAAAGGGTTTAAAGTTAAATTTTTATACTTGTAAATATAAAGAGTAAACGGTGAATTATAATCGTTTTTGTCATATGTAACAGCCGGCATCCAATCATAACCCAAAACTTTTACACCGTTTCTTTTTAAAAAATTAAGCATTGAAGGTTTAATGTTTTCGTCATCTATTCCACCTACTTCCGCAATTTTAAAATTTTTGGCCCAAGCGGTTTGATGAGAGTCGAAAATATCTGCGGTTACATAATCCCCTTTTTTCATTTTAAATCCGAATAATAAAACCGCAATAAAAACTAAAACCGTTAATCTCATTTCAAAGCCTTCAATTCACTGAATTTAATGTCTTTTAATAACAAAAAGACAGCAAACATTATCATATCCACTGCAAAAAGTAAAAAGTGATAAGTACTTGCCAAAAGTAAAGCATCCTCTTTTGAGATACCGTATTTATGTAAATAAAACACTACAACACCTTCGAACGTTCCAAGTCCGGCAGGCGCAAGCGGAATCATTAATGCTACGGTAGAAACTATAAAAAGTTCAACTACTTCTTTAAATCCTAACATATCGAAAAAAATATAATAACTCAAAAGATAACTTCCCCATAAAACAATACTCCAAAAAATCAATACAGGACTTTTTTTAAACATCGAATTTATATTTTTATAGACGATTTTAGGATACTCAAAAGGAACCTTTTCAACTAAAGAACGCATAAAACCCGTATTAAAAAAAACTAAAACCAATATAATAAAAAAGAATAAAATAATCGCACTCTTTTTAACATATTCTTCAGTAACAAAAAAATATATCCAACCGATAATAATCAAAAAAAGCATAATCACATCAAAAAATCTTTCTATAAAAACCGCGGAAATACCGACGTTATAAGGATAATTGTAAAATTTTTTCAAATAAACCGCTTTTGCAGCTTCTCCAAGACGCGCCGGTAAAATCATATTCAAAGCGTTTGAAACGACAATAGTTTCAAGAGCGGGTAAAAATTTAGAATCTATTATATACATAAACCTGATACTCAAAATAATTTGACCTAAAAATAGAACGAAAGAAGACAATAAAACGGTTTTTGGAGATATTACGCTTAAATCTATCTTAGAAAAATCAAACCCGTAAAAAATATAAAAAATTATTGCCGCTAAAAGAACGGTTTTGATAATTTTAGTTACCATTGATAATCTTTAAGATTTTTTTTCGGGTATTTCCCATATGAAAAAAAGCAAGAAAATAATCTATATTCTTATCCGCATAATCGTTAAAAAATGTCAATAAGTTTTCATCAATTAGTTCGTAAGGATGAATATATAAAATCGAATTCTCATCAAACATCTTTTTTAAAATAAACGTCGGTAAAAATCTCAAATAAAATCCTCCCGAATAAGGAATTGTTTTTTTCGGAATCGGTCTTTCTTCTACAACTCCGTATTTAGTGAATATTTTAAAAGGATTTTTTTTATCGATTTCATTACCATACATATAATTTTTCATTGGAAAATAACTTGAAGAATACTCAAAACCTTCTTTTGCCAATACTTCGTAATATTTTTTCTCAAAAGGCATGGACCAGCTCGGAGCTCTATACCCTTTTATAGGTTTTTGAATAATATCTTCAAGTAATTTTTTACTATCTTTAATCTCTTTTTCCCAAACTTCAAACGGTTGTTTATAAACAAGTTCGTGATTATATCCGTGACTTGCCACTTCTATTTTTTTAGATATTTTTTTTACTATTCCCGGATATTTTTTTGCAAAACTCCCGAGCACGAAAGCCGTCGCTTTTTTGTTCTCGCATTTATCCAAAAACCAATCGATAACGCTTTCGTAATTAATTTCGGGATTTTTTTTCCATTTGATATTAAAATTCATATCTTGCACTTCTTCAACATCAATACTCAACCAAAGCATTATAAATCCTTGAGATACTTAGTAAGCTTCGGTCCTAAGAAATCCACTATCGGTTTTGGCAGTTTTTTCCAAATATCGGATGCTAAAGAGTATTTGGAATACAAATCCTCATTTTTAGGCTGATATATGTCTATTTTCACAGGCTTTGCTCTGAATCTTCTTTTGAATTCATATGTTCCCGTTTCAAAACCGCTTCTTCCGAAATCCAATATTTTTTTACCTCTTGCTATCGATTCTTCAATTTCTCTATAATAAATCAAATATCCGACACCGCTATTTCTAAATTTCGGATTAATTCCGAGCCATTGTGCCATCGTAAACTCTTCGTCATACATTACACAACTTGAACCGGCTACTTCATCTCCTACATAAAAACAGTTAAATTTCAGTCTATCACCGAGTGCATCTCTAAGTGCATAAAAAAAGTCCTTTCCGTAATGAGGAGTACCGTGATTATGTAAAGCGGTAGAATACATCTTATAAAAGGTTTCGATATGTCTCGCTTTGTTTCCGGCACAAAACTCGAAATTCGCTTTTAATCCTTTTTTTAAAGCTTTTCTCGTATTAGTGGAAAACGTTTTCATTATCTCTTCCGCAGTCTTATTTTCGATATCGAGCCTCATAGTCACCGGATCGTGTTTTTTAAAATCTTGATATTCGAAATTTAAAGTTCTGATTTGATAATCGTTATCTTTTGCGAGCTCCAATAAATCTTCCACCTCATTATGTTTTCTGTCCGTATAACTCAAAACCGGCAGATACATAAGAGTTTTCTTATGCAAAAACGGCACGACTATCATATCCATATAAGTTTTATATCCGAAATAATCTACAAGAAAATCTTTAAACGTGTTTATAAACTCTTTTGAAAATGTAATTTCAGCATTTTTTTGCATCTTTTATCCCCATTTCTCTTACTATTTTCGTAATAGCTTCGTTTTGTTTTTTTTGGTTTACATAAATAATTACACTTATTAAACTTAGCAATGCGATTGAAAGATATACGATTAATGCCGCTCCCGTCTCAATCCCGAAAAAATTCGCAACGGTATCGGACCACTTCGGTTTTATTATAAAAACAAACAAAACAAAATATCCTAAAAAAACCACAATTTTTTGAAAATGTTTTTGTTTATTCGAAAAAGCGAATAAAACAAAAGCTATAGAAAGTATAGCAATTAAAACTGTTTTAATTAATATCATTTTATCAACCTCCCGGTTAAATATTCAAATACGATATTTATTGCATTAAGTGTCGATTGTCCTTTTTGTATGGAATAATCCGTATATTTTATAGTACACGGCATTTCAACGTATCTCATAGAATTTTTTCGAATTAAATCTATTATTTCCGAAGCATGGGCCATTCTGTTTTGTTTTATTTCGAAATTCGGAAAATCTTTTATGTTTATAGCTCTAAATCCGTTATGTGAATCGCTTAGCATTATTCCTGTAGTCATATAAGTAAAATATCTTGATAATTTCAAAAAATATTTTTTAAACGTGCTCATATTTTCCGTTTTTCCAAGAAACCTCGAACCAAGGACTATATCCGCTTCATCGTTTCTTAATTTTTCCAAGAAAGGTTCGATATCTTCAACACTATGCTGACCGTCGGAATCGAAAGTAACTACATACTTTTTCCCAAGTCTTCTTGCATATTCTATACCGGTTTGAATTGCTGCTCCCTGCCCTAAATTTACGATATGCCTAATTAAATAAACTCCTTTTTTACAAGCTTTTTGATACGAATTATCAGTGGAACAATCATCCACTACAATAATATCATAAGGTACTTTTTGCAAAAGCTCTTCCAAAACATTCTCAATTACTGCCTCTTCGTTATACATAGGAATTACAATTGCGGCATCATTCATTTTTTCACCTTTAATATTTTTGTATTTATTCTTTTCTCTACATTCAAAAATGCATCCACAATCGATTTTTCAAAATACTTATTCGATAAATCTTTGATTTCTTTTACCGCTTCATCGTGAGATATACCTTTTTTATAAGCTCTATCCGAAGTAATACCGGCATAAAACTCCCCAAGAGCTACGATATTCGCACTAATCGGTATATTGACTCCTTTTAATCCGAAAGGATAACCTCTACCGTCGTATCTTTCGTGATGATATTTGATTATGTCGGCAATTTCATAGGTTTGATTTATCGGTTCTACGATTGAAGAACCGATGATAGGATGTTGTTTTAATAGATTTAATTCTTCTTTTGAAAGTTCGGTTTTATCAAGAAAGTTCACCATATCCCCAATCATTCCGATGTCATGAAGTTTGGAAGCAAGAGCAATATTATCTATCTCTTTTTGAGAAAGATATAAAGCTTTTGCAGTCTCAACACTTACTATCTCCACAATTTCGGAATGATTTTTATAAAATGGATTATTAATCTCCATTGCTTCAACCGCCAATTTTAAAAGCTCGATATAATTATCGATAATCTTCTTATTGGAAGCGAAATTAACTAAATAATGCCCGGCAAGATCAATAAACGAACCGATTTTTTTAATTTCTTGAGGGCTAAGATTTTCTTCTTTTACTACGGTTACTTTATAAGGTGTATTTCTTATATAAAAATCTTTTTTAAAATTCCCTTGAATTTCGATATTTTCACTGTTTTTCAAAAGATATACTTTTTCACTTTTTACTATTTTTTTCAATAGAGATGTAAAAAATCTCAAAAACTCTTCTTGATTCATATTAATTTTCATAAAACTTTTCGCAGCATTATCCGAAACCAAAGATACTGCGTCTTTGATATTTTTTTCAAACGTTTTTTCGTAATAATTCAATATCAGTTTTAAGTGTCCTTTATAATCTTCGATATCCAATTTTTTATCGGCAAACAACAAAAGATATTTTTCATCACTATTTTTAATATAGCCTACTTTATTATCTCCGATATTTTTATATTCGTCCAAATCTTCTTTTGGAATTCTAAAAGGAAACTCGATTTTTTCGGTTTTACTGTCTATTAAAATATATACGTTTCCTCTTGATTGATAAAAAGCGATATTTTTCGCAATTTTCAATTCGTTCATAATAATTTGCTCTTCAACGTTTATATCTTTGGTATCGGCAAGTTTTTCCAAAATAGAATCAAAATTTATAAACTTTTTCTTCTCTTCAAAATACCTTCTAAACATATATAAAAATGCAAAAAAGAAAATTAAGGCAACCAAAATATAAAACACCCATCCTTTTTGCAAAAATCCCAATACTTCATTAAGTTCTTCATTTACTCTCAAAGGAATCTTAACGTTTAAAAGATATCTTATGTCCGTCATTTTTTTTCTCCAATAATTTTACATATTCGCTGTTATCAATTTCATATACTGAAATATTTTTCGTTTTGTATACGAGTTTTATGTTATTATGAGTTTGAGAATATATAGCTATCCAAGTTTTTAAAGCGTTTTGAATCTGAGGTTTCCAACGATTGTACCATTCGTCAAGCCCTCTATATGGATTGGGATTATCCTCCACTATTAAAAATACTTTTTTCGTCGGTATTTTCAGATATTTATCATAAGGCGAATATTTTAATATAAACTTATTCGTATTAATATGAAAACCTTTGTTTTTTACTTTAGGGTAATCAGGTACGTAAGCTACGACAGTCCATGAAAAATTTCTCTCTTTTTTCGAAAGCATATATATAAATTCGGCATCTTCGTTCCATTGTACGAAATTTAAGATTTTATAAAACAGCATATGGTTATACCATTTCGGCGATAAAAACATAACCGTTAATATTATAAAATAAGAAAATGACATCCAAATGAATTTCCATTCAACAACCCTTGCAATCAAATATAAATTAAACCCTAATATCAAAGTATCGGCAATAAAAAGATATTCCGAAAGTCTTAAATAACTTGCAAGCAAAGGAAAACCCGCATTAGGACCGAAATAGACAATAAAAATTCCAAGAGGTATTGCTAAAAACCCCAAATGCCAAAATCTTCTCTTCATAAACAACGATACCACCATATCAAAAAGCAATAAAAACATAAACGTAAATTGAATTTTGTTGATATATAGATATTTGACAACAGAAAAGCCTTCTTTCATTATCTCTTTCATATTGGTTTGAGTTCTAAAAAGTTTGTCAAGAAAAGGAGCTGCAGCACCGAAATCTTTCGGTATACCGAATTTCAATGCTGAAAGCATCCAAACATTTCCTAAAATAGAAGCGATAATCACGGCCAAAAGACCTCTTTTAAACAAATTCCAATCAAGTTTTCTAAAAATTATCGCTAAAATAGTAATAATTAAAGAAACAACAAGTAGAGGAATAGCCCCTCCTCCGTGAAAAGTAAAAACAAGGTATAAAGTTAAAGTATAAAGAACAATATATTTCATTGTTCCTTTTTCAGCGGCTTTTAGAAAAAAATATGCATTTAAAAGCATAAAAACCGAAGCATGCTCATATGCCATTCCAGTCGTATATCTATAAAAAGATTCGAAAGGAAAATGAATTGCGTTTTTTATCTCTTCGGCATTGGGATAGTAAAATTTAAAATGAAAAAACTCCACCAAATGCGGAGTAGTAGTCACTACAAACGAACTTAAAAAATAATCGGCAAGCGGTGACATCAATATTATTCCGTGAAAAGCGACACCGATTAATCCTATATATTCGTTTTTCGTAAAATCTTTTAAAACAAAATAAATAGCAAGATAAAGCATTGTCACAAGAACACTCGGATATATAGCAAAAAGCATAACCACATCCATATTGGTAACTAATTGAATAAAAAACATCAAAATAGACATACCGAACATATCAGGAGCATTTTGATATGGAGCATATAAAATATTATGGTGTAAGTGAGAAACCCACTCGATAAATTGAGCTGTATCGGGAATAGAATCCGCCATCGTATAAAGCCCCCTCAAAGATAGCACAAACACGACATAACCGAAAACAATTGCAAAAAGTATCGCTTTTAAAGCAGCGTAAACAGATACCTTTTCTTCAATCTTTAAAATTAAATTTTTTAATTTTTCATTTAAAATTTCTTTATATTTTTTAGGATTATCCAAAATTTCCGCTACCGTAACTACGATAGAATATTGAAGTTTTCTTAATAATTTGGACAAATCCTTTTTATAATAAAATTTTAAAAAAAAGAGTTTTGTCAAAATAATAAAAATTATAAAAAGAGGAATTGAGAATATTTTTAAAAAAATAAAAAGCGTCACGAATGCTTCGATATAAGAAATCATAAAAACCATATTTATTATAATCTTTTCAATGCCGAATTTTTTTACGGGTTGAGGAAACAACCATACCGGCAAAAAATAAAATACGATAGGTAAAATCAAAAACAGTTTTATAAAATAGTAAAAATTTTGTGAAAAAATCATATTAAGCAAAGATAAATCGACTACATAAGGACTACTCATTCTCTATCCTTATGTAAATAATATCGGGATTTATTCTATTAGTTTTGAAATTTATTTTTTCTTTATCAAGACCTTGATTTTGAAAATAATCCGCTACTAAAATCGCTCTTGTCTGATTTTTTAACCCTTTAGCATAAATTATATCTATTTTTCTCCATGGATATTTTTTTATATTTTCCACTACTTGATTTAAGAAAAATTTTTGAACTTCATTCAAAGAAAATCGATTATTTTTATATTTCAGTGCGTAAAATTCGAATTGTTCGGAAATTTTATTAAGAATATCAATTCTAATTTTATATCCCCACTTATTACAATAATCATAATCTCTTAGAAAAACAACAAAACCTTCGTCAAATTTAATAATCTCATAAATTGCGGAAGGTTTTAAAAAATATACTAAAGCATAATAATTTTTTTCTAAAGTTAAGTTTTTATACTTTTTTTTAAGTTTAGAAAAATTTATAAAATCTATTTTTTTCGCTTCTAAAATCTCTTTTGGCATTTTTTCATTAAAAAAATTAATATTTTTTGTTTTTGATATCAATAATTTTTTTGATTTCTCAAAATCCCCAACATATTCGTATCCGCTGGAAAAAATACCTCCTTGTACCCACAAAACTCCGCCTTGTTTTAGCCATTTGAGAAGCGTATTATAATTTAAAGAAAAAGTAGCGCTTAACGATTTCAAAAAATCTTTTCTATTTTTGAAATTTTTTACCCATATATCCGGCACGTAAATATAACGATATTGAAAAATATTTTTATTATTAATATTTTTAATATTTGAAGCATTTAATTTAAAGGTTTTTATCCCACAAATTTCGGAACCGACAAAAGGAAATTCGTTTACGTTTATCTCATTAAAAATCTTATAATTTATTTTACTATTTTGAATAAAATCTATTTTAGGATATTCTATCGTTTGCTTTTTAACTTCACATCCTAACAATAATAAGCTCAAAATTATTATAATATATCTCATAATTTTTCCTTACATAGCCGAATAGTAATAATAATCTAAATTTTTAAACATTTTAAGTGCATAACCGAATGCGTAAACCCAAAATATCAAACTACCGATCAATAAGCCGAACACGGCAAATTCCGCACCGAAAGCCCTACTTAATATCATTCCTATTATAACATCGACTATCGTAGCTATAACAATACCTCTCGTAACAATCACTTCTCTTGAAAAAGAAAAAATAAACAAAACGTTTATTAACGCGTGAACCAAAAAAACATAAGATATGGAAGCAATCCAAAAAACAAAAGGCGTATACCCCAAGAAAAAGTCGATTAAAATAGGAAAATGAGTAAATTTATATAACAAATAAATACCGAAATAAACAATCAAAATTGCTACAAAAGCAAATAAGAGATAAAAAATATTAAACTTGATATAAAAAGCCATTAGCATTTTATTTAATTTTTTATAATTGATAAATTTTATTTTTTTAACGGCATCGTTTATTCTATACAAAAACTCGTAAATACTAACTTCCGCAACACCGATAAGTAAAATAAGCGTAATCAAAGCCCAATCAACTCCGACTTCATATCTAACGTTAAACCATAACGCCATAGGTTTGTATTCACTATCTACACTCCATGCGATCAATCTGTCGGAAATTAAAAAGAGAAAATAAAAAAATCCGTAAACGAAAAAAGTAACGACCGTAAAAAAGATAATAGAAGGTCTTGAGAGTTTATTACCTTCGGAGAGTGAATCTTTTTTTAATTTATATAGTTTAAAAAATGCAAAAACATATGTAAAAACATTCAAGACTACAAGTGAATAAATTTGAGATTTTATTAGTCCGAATCCTATAAGCTTATAAAAAATATAAACAAGAATCATCCCGAAAAGAAATATAAAAAATATCGTAAAATACTCTTCAAAAATCTGAAATACAGATATTGCGATAAAAAATAGTGATAACAAAAGGTAAAACAGATAAAAATACCAAAAATCTCTCCATTGCAAAAACCCGAAAAACATATTTGCTATCAATAAAAACAAAGAAAACAATAAAACCGAAATTACGGAAATAAATATAAGCCTCCAAGTAATTTTAACTGCTAACGTATGTTCTAACTGTTTTAGATAAAAAAGTCCTTTTCTTCCGATAGCTTGAATAAATCCTCCCGTTATCAATAACGCTAAAAAAGTACCCAAAGCTATTAACGTAGCGTCCATTTTATCAAGATTAAGCCCCGACCAAATACCGTAACCCAATACCAAAGTAAAAAACACCTGCAAAAACATCGGCATTGCAAAAGCCAATCCTCTAAAATAGTTAACAACAACTCTTTTTAATGTCGGAGGATTTTTATTAACTTCATTAAATTCTTCATATTCTTTTTCGTTTACAAATTTTTCCATATACTCCGCCATAGAAAAAATATCTTCAAAACCGTACTCTTTAGCGTCGATATCTCTGAGACCGTATACCTCAAGTAATGCGGCTATTTCCCAATGATCAATCGGTTTACCTCTATCTTTAGTTATTTCCTCGTAAAGTTTTCTTAACTCAACCATTTTTGTATTCCATATACATTTTTTTATATAAATTTTCATAATTAGCGGTCATATCCTCTATCGTAAAACCGTCGATTATTCTTTGTCTTGCTTCAAAACCAAGCTCTTGGGCTATTTTAGGATTTTGCAATACGTATAATATTTTTTCGGCAAATTCTTGATAATCTTTAGGTTTTACGACATATCCGTATCCTTCAAGCACTTCTTTAGTACCGCCCACATCACTTGCAACTACAACTTTTTCACAAGCCATAGCTTCGATTACCGCAAACGGAAAAGCTTCCGAAATGCTCGTAAGAACAACGACATCACCTTCATTATAAGCATTTTGAGGTGCGGAGATAGGACCTGCAAAAATAAATTTTTCATTAAGTCCGAGTTCTTCGTGTAATTTCAAACACTTTTTATAATACTCTTCATCACTTACGGGACCGTAAAGCTTGAAAACAACATCATTATCTTTATCCGTAACAATTTTCGCAACTCTAAGATATGTTTCGATGTCTTTTAACGGATCGATTCTCGCAACCATAACAACTGTTTTTTTATGTTTTTTTTCAACAGGTAATTTTTTGAATTTATATATATCTATTCCGTTATAAATAACGTCAATTTTATCATCATCGACACCGCCCCATTTTTTCTCCCATCTCGTATTAAAACGACAAACGGGAGCCACCACATCCGCAAAATGATAATTTAACTTCGAAACCGTAGAAATTAATCCCATTAAAAATTTTTTAGTATGAAGAGGTAGTTTATTTCTTGACGCAAACAGATATTGCTCTCTTATATATATTCCGTGTTCTGTGAGTATAAATTTACTGCCGTATTTTTTCTTTGCCACAATACAAGGCAACCCGCAAAAAGCCGCAGCAGAAGAGTGATAGATAGCGGCTTTAGGAATTTCCGGCAAAAGCGTAATAAAAAATCTATAAATATATCTTAACCCCTCTATCATATCATAAACACTCGGTACATCTTTTTTATCTTTGAAATATTCAAGTAGAAAATCTCTATAAATTTCCCAAATTTCTTGTTTTTTAAAGGTTTCATAATAATCGTATTTTTGAAAATATTCATGAAAATCAAAAAGATAATCGGCAAGAGAATCAAGGTCTTCTTTTATTCCGTAAATATGCTCCAATAAAGATATCATCAAAGGCTCGATTTTCGATAAATCTTTACTTTTTTTAGTAATTATTTTGTTTTTATACATTTTTGAAAAACTAATGTTTTTCACATATTCCAAAGGCTCTTGAGTCCCCCATAACGGCACACCTATCGTATCGATAACGTTTTGAGGCAATTTATATTTTAAAGTCATATACGGATTCATTTGAATCGGCATTAAAACAAAATCGATATTTCTAAGTTCGCTAATTAATATATGAGCCCACGTACTAACACCGCCGGTAACATACGGGTATGTCCCCTCACCCGTCCAAACGACTTTAATTCTCTCCAACACTCCTCCCACTTAAAATTTTCAGTAATAATATATCGGTATTCAGTCTATTTACGGAATTTCTTAGATTAATCATTTCGTTTAAATAATTCTTAAGCACCGTAGCATATTGAGTATATTCGTTCAAACCGCTATAAATTCTATTTTGATAAAAATCTATCTCTTCTTTATACACATCGATTTTTTTACGAATAATTTTAATATTTTTTCTTTCGTATATAATATTTTGATATATTTTATATACATTTTGAAGTATTTTTTGAATATCGGACTTATATGCTTCTCTTTGAATCAAATAATTTACTTTTGAATTTTCTCTTGCTTGTTTTAATTGCGCATCATATAACGGAATATTGAAAGTCACTCCCATTTCCCAATCAAAAGAGTTTAAATCACTCCCTAAATTAAAGGTTTTTTGAATACTTTGAGTATAACCGGCAAACGAATAAAAGTTAATATTTATAGGGTGAAGTGAAGATTTTTGATAATTATAAAAACTTTTTTTGAGATTTAATTTTGCAATTTTCGCATTATAGTTGTTTTTTAAAACCTCTTTTTGAAGTTGTTTTAAAGATATCGCAAATTTAGGCAAAAACGGCATAAAATAATAATCTTTATTTTTATTATCACCGTAAAGATAATTGAAAATAATTAAATTTTGCGCATAATCTTTATATGAAGAAATTAAATTTTGATTTAGGTTCGCAAGGTCTATTTTTGCATTTAATACGTCGATTTTAGAGCCTACTCCTTCATTGTATCTATTTATCAAATAATCATAAATACTTTTTTGTCGTTTTATGATTTTATTTAAAATATCTATTTTTTGTTGTAAAAAAAGTAGGTTCGAATATGTATTCAATCCTAATACAAGGTCTGAATTAACTCTATTTTTAATATTTAAACTATTTAACAATGCATTTATTCTTAAAATTTGAGAATTATATTTTTTCAATGAACTATATAAAAGTTTATCAGCATGAATTTTTACCGAACGTTCGGTAAAATGGACGTTATCAACCACATTATCGGTGACTTTTTTTCCTGTTTTCATATAACCGTCTATGTAAATTTTAAAATTGTATGATTTATCTTTAAATGAAAGTTCATTCAATCTTCCGTAACGTACTTTATCATTTTTTTCTATTTTATCAAATAAATCATAAACGGTTACGATTTTGTATCTGTCGCAATTTATTAACTGAGAAAAACTATAGGTTGTAATTAAAAGCAATATCAGTTTTTTCACAGTAAGCCTTTTCATTTACTTTTTCGATTTCAAAAAAATATTTTAATAAAAAAAAATGACAAAACGTGTCATTTTTCCTAAATTTAAGGAAAATAAAAGAAAAAAAGGTTTATAATTGAAAAAAAGGAGTGAAAATGGATAGACAATCATACGAACAAAGTTTCGGAGCCGCCAAAATCGTAACCGGCTCCGCTCATATGCTCGATACGGGAAATAGTAAAATTTTGATTGATTGCGGAATGTTTCAAGGCCTAAACGAACACCTAAACTACGACCCGCTCGGATTCGACCCAAAAGAAATAGACGCATTGATTATCACTCACGGACATCTTGATCATGTAGGAAGAATACCTCTTTTATACAAATACGGATTTAAAGGAAAAGTCTTCGCTCATCCGGCAACTTTCGATATTGCAAAAGTAGTTTTAATGGATAGCGCCAAACTCCAAGAAGAAGATTACGAAACAAGATTCAGAAAAGCCCAAAGAAGAGGAAAAGAGCATCTTGTCAGAAAACCTCTTTACACAAGAGACGACGTAAAAGCCATATTTAAGAAAATGGACAAAGTAAAAATAGATTACGACAAAAAAATAAAAATTACAAAAGATATAAAAGCGGTATTTAAAGACGCCGGGCATATTTTGGGAAGTAGTTTCGTAGAGCTTGAATTTGAAAATTTAGGAATAAAAAAACATATCGTTTTTAGCGGGGATTTGGGGAATAAAGACAATGAAGTACTGCCACCTCCTCAAAAACCTACAATCGCCGATGCGTTATTTATCGAATCGACTTACGGAGATAGAAACCATAAAAGCTTTGAAGAGAGCAAAATCGAATTTAAAAAAGTGATAATCGATACGCTTCTTAGCGGCGGAAACGTTATTATTCCTACTTTTGCAATAGAAAGAGCCCAACAAGTACTTTGTCTTTTAAAAGAGATGAGCGAAGAAGGCTCGCTTCCAAGAGAAGCTAAAGTATTTCTTGATTCGCCTATGGCGAATAAAGTTACGGCCGTATATAAAAAATGGAGTCATCTGCTAAGCAATAATTGTCAAAAATACAAAAAACATCCTTTTGAGTTTCCGCAACTAAGACTCGTAAAAGATGTAGAAGAATCAAAAAAAATCAACGAAATAAGCAGAGGTGCCGTTATAATCGCCGGTAGCGGAATGTGTACAGGAGGTAGGATTTTACATCATCTAAAACACAGAATATGGAATCCGAAAAACTCCGTATTATTCGTAGGATATCAAGCAAAAGGAACAATGGGCCGCGATATTGTTGACGGAGCGAAATTTATAAAAATTTTCCACGAAGAGATAATCGTCAGGGCAAAAATACACACTATCAACGGCTTTTCGGCACACGCCGACCAAAAAGAACTGCTTGAGTGGATGAACGAATTCGATAATCTTGATAGAATCTTCTTAATACATGGTGAATACGAAAAACAAGTCGTATTCAAATCGGTAATTAGGAATTTCTTTAATAAAAAAGCTCATATTGTCGATATGGGAGAAAAGATATATTTATAGGATAAAAAATGAAAACGATTTTCCAAACGCTAAACGACCTCAAAAATGAGGTAAAAGAGACCAATCTAAAAGAAAAAATCCTCTTTTTAGAGGATAGTTTTAGAAAACTTCGCACGAAAACCGGTTTAAAAGGGCTCGTTAGAAAAAAGAAACTTAGAAAAATCCTAAAAGAAGTCGAATATGAAGAAGAGCTTCAAAAACTACAAATCGAACTTATAAAACTTCAAAACTGGGCTTATGAAAACAAAAAAAGAGTTATGATTATTTTCGAAGGTAGAGACGCCGCGGGAAAAGGCGGAGCTATAAAAAGATTCACCGAACACCTGAATCCAAGAAAATATAGAGTCGTAGCACTACCGAAACCTACAGAAGTGGAAACCGGCCAGTTTTATTTCCAAAGATACTTCAAACACCTCCCGGACCCCGGAGAAATAGTCTTTTTTGATAGAAGCTGGTACAACCGCGCGATTGTCGAGCCGGTTTTCGGGTTTTGTACAAAAGAGCAATACGACAAATTCATAAAAGAAGTACCCGAAATAGAACACGCGCTTATCGACGACGGGATTATTATGATTAAATTTTGGTTTAGTATCTCAAAAGAGACACAAAAAAAACGTTTTGAAGAGAGAATGAAAAATCCGCTAAAACAATGGAAACTCTCTCCCGTAGATAAAAAAGCTCAAAAATTATGGGATAAAATCACTTACTATAAAGAAGAGATGTTTAGCAAAACTCATACGAGTTATTCGCCTTGGATTATCGTAAATTCAAACGACAAAAAAACGGCAAGACTCGAGAGTATCAGATACGTTTTATCGCAGATTGATTATGACGGAAAAGAAAAATCAAAAGTTTCACTACATCCGGACCCCGATATCGTCCAAAGATATCACAGAAAAAATCTACAAATAGATTGAGAAGGTCTTACCCTTCCCAAATCGTATCGGCAAAATCTATTTCGTTTTTCATAATTTTAGGGAAAGTGTTGAAATAGATATCTTTAGCTTTGTCCAAATCCACCTCGACGTCGTTGATTTTGATTTTATCTCCGCCTACTTTTCCGATTTTTTCAAAATAGATGCCTTTTTGTTTGCATAGCTCTTCAAAAGCTTTTTCGTTTTCAGGTGCGATTTCGACAAAAGCCCTACTTAAACTCTCGGCAAAAATATCTTCAGGATTTTGTACTTTTACGTTGATATCAAGACCTTTATCACTAACACACGCCCACTTATAAGCCGCCATCGCAAGACCGCCAGTGCTTATATCTTTTGCGCTTTCTATCAAATCGCTCTCTAAAACGTCCCAAAGTTTAAGTTCTTTTTCAAAATCCACTTCCGGATGTTCTCCCGCAACTTTTCCTCCGAATACCTTTAGATACAAGCTTCCTCCGAATTCAGGTTTCGTTTCGCCTAAAATATATAGTGTGTTTCCTTCTTTTTTGAGCTCGCTGCTTCTAAAATCATCACTCGCACCCACCATTGCAATTTCAGGAGTCGGATAAACGCCCTCGCCTTCGTTTTCGTTATATAGCGATACGTTTCCGCTAACAACAGGCGTATTTAGAGCTTTACACGCTTGTTTGATTCCTTCGCACCCTTCTTTAAACTGCCACATAATTTCAGGATTTTCCGGGTTTCCGTAATTCAGACAATCGGTAATTGCAAGAGGTCTGATTTTTTTAACGGCAATGTTTCTTCCGGCTTCCATAACCGCAGCCGCTGCTCCTAAGCGAGGATTGATATAGTTAAATCTCGCGTTACAATCAGCACTCATTCCAAGGTATCTTCTGTTTTCTTTCACTCTGATAACGGACCCGTCCACTCTTTTGGTATCGACCGTGTTTGTTTGAACCATACTATCGTATTGCTCGTAAATCCAAGCTTTATCTACTATCTCACTCTCGCTCATAAGTTTTTCAAAAGCTTTTTGAGGGTCAATTTTCGGGATTTGAACGTTTTTGATTTCTTTTAGATATTCCGGCTCTTTTACGGGACGGCATAGTTCAGGCGCTTCTTCGGTAATAGGCGCTACCGGGATTTCAGCTACTTTTTCTCCGTGCCAGAAAAGCTCCACATTACCCGTATCCGTAACTTCTCCGATAACTTCAGCATCAAGGTCGTATTTTTTGAAGATTTCGATAACTTTGTCTTCATATCCTTTTTTAGCACAAATAAGCATTCTCTCTTGAGATTCGCTAAGCATCAACTCATAAGGATTCATACCCTCTTCTCTCATCGGCACTTTATCAAGATACATTTTTAATCCGCTACCGCTTTTACCTGCCATTTCAAAACTACTTGACGTTAACCCGGCCGCTCCCATATCTTGAATACCTACGATATAATCTGTCTTAAACAATTCCAAACACGCTTCCATTAATAATTTTTCAGTAAAAGGGTCTCCCACTTGGACCGTCGGTCTTTGGTCTTCGTCTCCCTCTTTAAAACTATCACTACTCATAACAGCGCCGCCAAGTCCGTCGCGTCCCGTTTTAGACCCTACGTAAATTACGGGATTTCCCACACCTTCGGCTTTTGCATAGAAAATCTCATCTTGAGGACAGATTCCAAGAGAAAAAGCGTTAACTAAAATATTTCCTTTATAGCACTCTTCAAATGCCGTTTCACCGCCAATTGTAGGCACTCCGATACAGTTTCCGTATCCTGCAATCCCGGCAACGACACCGCTTAGAAGATGTCTATGGAGTTTTGCGATTTCGTCGTTTCCTTTAATATGAGCGAATCTGATAGCGTTTAAATTCGCAACAGGTCTTGCTCCCATTGTAAAAATATCTCTTAATATCCCACCAACACCCGTAGCCGCACCTTGATAAGGCTCGATAAAACTCGGATGGTTATGAGATTCCATTTTAAAAACAGCCGCCATTCCGCCGCCAATATCGATAACTCCGGCATTTTCACCAGGTCCCTGAATAACCCAAGGAGCTTCTGTAGGAAATCCTTTTAAATAACATTTACTTGATTTATAAGAGCAGTGCTCACTCCACATCGCAGAAAAAATCCCGAGTTCCACAAGATTAGGTTCTCTTCCCAAAATCTTAACTATATGCTCGTAATCCTCTTTTGTAAGCTTATGTTTTTCCAAAATTTCATCAAGCTGAGATTTATCAATTTCCATATATCCCATATCAGACCTTTTTTAATTGAATTTTACCATTAAAATTCAATATTCTCAATATTTTTCTTTTCGGCAAGTTTCGTTATCAGTTTTTGTGAGAAAAGTTCGTGGCAGTTAGGACATCTCGTAGAATAAAGAGGAAACACCTTTTTACAAGCGTTACAGATATATTCGAATTCAAGCTCTCCCAAATTTTTAGGAATATATTTTAAAACTTCAAGCTCAAATGGCGCTTTAATGTCGCATTTGGTTTCTTTTTTTGCGGCTAAAATATTACAAAACTTTTCGTTTTTAGGAATATCGTTCTTGTAAAAATATAAATCCAAATCCTCATAAACATCCAATACTTCATAAGCTTTTCGAGGGTCGTACTTAAAAAGATACGCAACATACTCACGTCTTACAAACGGATATTTTTTGTAGATATCTTCAAAACTCTCAAACCCTTTACAAAAGTCCTCTATATTACATCCGCCGTGAGTTATGAGCTTGATTAAAGCGTTGGCTTTCTCTTTTGGCAAATCGACCCCAAGCTCGTTAAATACATCCAAAACATCGACTATTTCTTTGTAATTGCCCAATTTTTCATCTATCCAAATAAGAAGTTTCAATGCCTCTTTGTCTCTTGGTTTTACTTTTAAAATATTATAAACGACCTTTTTGGATTTTTCCAAAAACCCGGCTTTAAAATACAAAAAGGCGATATTTCTCAAAATATCGATACTCTCATCGTTTTTGTTTATCCACAAATATATTTTCAAAGCCTTCTCATAATCTCCCGTCTTTTCATAAGCTTTTGCAAGAAGTAAAAGAGCGTTTTTGGAGGCTTTATCAAGTTTTAAGTCCTCAATTTCGACATATTCGAAATCCAAAAGCAGTTTTTCAATCTCTTTTTGTCTGAAGTATTCCCTGATTCTACCTGCTATAAGAGTTACTATTACGCTTAAAAGTACAATAACGAAAAAAACTATCACACTAAAAAGCGGGTCTCTAAAATCCATTTTTCCCTCGATGTTTTTTAAAATTATAGTATAATTGCGTATGATTTCTAAAGCTTCTATCGAAAACCTAAAAAGTATAATTGATATCGTCGATGTTATCGGTAATTATCTGCAATTAAAAAAACAAGGCAGCAACTATACCGCGCTTTGTCCATTTCATGCCGAAAAAACGCCTTCTTTTGTCGTAAGTCCTGCAAAACAGATATATCACTGCTTCGGATGCGGAGCAAGCGGTGATGCGATTAAATTCGTTATGGAAATAGAAAAACTAACCTACCCCGAAGCCATAGAAAAATTGGCTTCGATGTATAATTTCAAGCTCGAATATACAAAAGGCAATTTTTTACAAATAGATATCTTAGAAAAAGTAAACAACTTCTACAAAGGCGAGCTTTATAAAAATAATTTCGCACTAAAATACCTAAAAGATAGAGGACTTTTCGATTCCACCATAGAAAAATTCCAATTGGGATACGCTCCCGATTCAATTAAACAATTCAAATTTTTCAAAGACGCCAATCTAAACAAAAAAGAACTTATATCTCTTGGTGTCTTATCGGAAAACGGAGAATATCCGAGACTTATTGATAGGATAACATTTCCTATCTTTTCACAAAGCGGAAAGATTATAGCATTCGGGGGTAGGACTATCACAAACCACCCGGCAAAATACATCAACTTCACAAACACCAAAATATTCAACAAATCCAAAACGTTTTACGGGTTTAATTTCGCAAGAGAACATATTTTAAGAAAAAAAGAGATGATTATCGTCGAGGGGTATATGGACGTTATTATGCTTCATCAAGCCGGAGTGGAAAACGCCGTAGCGACTCTGGGTACGGCTCTTACACCAGAACACTTGCCGATAATTCAAAAACTAAAACCAAAAGTCATAGTAGCATACGACAGCGACTCGGCAGGTATCAACGCAGCACTTAAAGCCTCAAAACTTCTATATTCGAAATTTTTTGAAGGAAGCGTCACTCTTTTCCCAGAAGGTCTCGACCCGGCGGATGTCGTAAAAAGAGGCGAAGATTTAGAAAAATATTTTAAAGAGACTATTCCTTTTGATACTTTTATCATCGAATACACTATAAAAAAATACGATATCAAAAACCCTCTTCAAAAAAAAGCGGCGATTGACGAGCTAAGAGAATATATCGCAACGCTTGATGAGATATTAAAAGAGGATTTCGCTCTAAAAGCCTCGAGATATTTACAAATATCGCCTCAAAAACTGACTTCAAAATCAAAACCTCACACTCAAAATATCAACCTCAACAAAAAAATAGACGTCGCCGAAGCGAGTATTATAAAAACACTTTATGAAAACAAAGAGTGGATGGATGAGATAGTGGAATATTTAACTCCCGATATGTTTAAAACGCACCAAGAAGAGTTGCAGTTGGTTTATAAAGAGGACTTTGAAAATCCAAAACTGCTTGATATCGTACTAAGAGATGATATAATTGTGCTCGATTACGAAAAACTCAAAAATCAAATAAGACTTATTTTAATCCCTTATTATCAACAAAAAATAATGATGTTAAAAAATGATTCGAAAATTGACAAACACGAAAAAATGCATCTTTTAAAAATATACAACCAAAAAATATCAGAACTTAAGAAAGGAAAATTAGTTGAAAGCTCTATCTCTTTTTAGCGGAGGACTTGACAGCGCTCTTGCCGTAAAAATAATACAAAACCAAGGTATCGAAGTCGAAGGAGTTTATGTAAATATAGGTTTTGAAGCCAATAAAGAAAAAATAAAAGACCTTCAAAAATTAGCTGACAATTTAGGCATCAAACTCACCGTAATAGACGCAGTAAACGAATATATAGAAAAAATTCTTTTTACTCCTCAATACGGATACGGTAAAAATATGAATCCGTGTATCGACTGCCACGCTTTTTTTATTAAAAAAGCTCTTGAATATATGGATAAAGCCGGAGCGAAATTTATAATAAGCGGTGAAGTGGTGGGCCAAAGACCTATGAGCCAAAGACTTCCGGCACTTAATGCCGTAAATAAACTCGCAAACGCAAACGGGCTTGTTTTAAGACCTCTAAGCGCAAAACTTTTACCGCCTACCATTCCCGAACTCAAAGGCTGGGTAGATAGAGAAAAACTCTATGCAATCAGAGGTAGAGATAGAAAAATGCAACTTCAACTCGCAAAAGAGTTTAATTTGGAAGGTTTTGAATCTCCAAGCGGCGGATGTTTACTGACAGATATTAATTTTGCAAAAAGACTAAAAGATTATCACGAAACCTTGCCGCTAACTCCGAATGAGATAGATTTGCTAAAAGTCGGAAGACATTTTAATGTCGAGGGAGTAAAAATCATAATCTCAAGAAATAAAGACGAAAACCCTTATTTCAAAGAGTATAAAGGCGAAGTTTTCGAGATAATGAGAACAAACGGCTTTCCGGGACCTTTGGGAGCTATTTCCAAAAATGCAGACAAAAACATCAAACAAATCGCAGCCGATATGATGGTAAGCTATACAAAATTCGACGAAGGCGAGATAATTATCGCAAATGAAATTTACAAAGGTAAAAAAAGAGATAAAAAAGAGTGGGCGAAATATTTGGTTTGATTATTTTTTTATATATCCGTGGTCGTATAGCCAGTTATAAATATCACTAACGATTCCCCCGGCGGCACTCCCTCCGTGTCCTCCGTGCTCGATTAACACGGTAACTACAAACTGAGGATGTCTATAAGGCCCGTATGTAGTAAGCCACGCATGCGAGCGGTGAAAATATGCAAGCTCGTCTTCTTTTTTTCTCTGTTTTACTTCTTGCGGAATGGAATATACCTGAGCGGTACCCGTTTTTCCGGCGATCGTAATTTTTGTGTGGATATGTTTCGTAGCGGTACCTCCAGGTGCGTTACATACCATCCACATACCTCTTCTAACAAGCCTAAGAGCGTTTTTTTCTTTTTGGTTTAGTACGTCTTTTAAAACAGGTTTTGTTTCATTACGGTCGATATATTTTACGACATAAGGCTTTGGAAGTTTTCCGGTTGCAATAAGAGCCGTATTCACTGCGACTTGCAAAGGCGTCGCAAGAAAATACCCCTGCCCGATTACGGCGTTCATCGTCTCACCGATAAACCAAGGCTGGTGAAATCTTCTTGCTTTCCACTCTTTATCCGGTACGATTCCGGATTTTTCATTAGGCAAATCAATACCCGTTTTGTGTCCGAATCCCATTTTTTTAAGATTGCTTGCTATATAATTAATACCGAGTTTTAACCCTAACTGATAAAAATAGGTATCCACACTCTCTTTAATAGCCTTAAACACATCGGCTTTTCCATGCCCCCAAGGTCTCCAATCCCTAAATTTCCTATTACCTACCAAAATATATCCGGGACAATCGATTTTTTTCCAAGGATTCCATTTACCGCTTGCAATAGCTATTGCCGCTTCGGCAGGTTTTACGGTAGAACCCGGAGGATAAAGTCCACTTACAGGTTTATTCAAAAGAGGATTGTAAATGTTATGAGCAAGAGCGTTCCAATCTTTGAAGCTAATACCTTTTACAAACAGATTATTGTCATAACTCGGGTACGTAACAAGCGCCAAAACCTCACCGTTCGTGCGCATTACGACTACAGCGCCTTTTTTATCCTCTTTTTGTAGCAGTTCGTATATGAATTTTTGTAAGTCCGAATCGATACTTAGTTTTAGAGTGTGAGAAATCGGTGCTTTTGTTTCGGTAACCTGCAAGACATTGTTTCTTGCATTAACTATCTCTTTTTTATACCCGAGCTCTCCTTGTAAAATATCGTCATAATATCTCTCAACTCCTCTTTTACCGGAAATTTGAGTATATTCTATCACAGGGTTTCTTTGCAAATCTTTAGCATTCGCTCTTGAGACGTATCCTAAGACGTTTGAGAGATAAATTTTTTGAGGATATTTTCTAAGATACGTCGGAGTAATTTCTATATTATCGTCAAGTGACAAAAACGGCTCGATTTTATAAACCAAATCTTCTTTTAGATACTTTAAAACGGTAATAGGCTTATGATTGTAAGGGGAGTTTTGCTTTTGATACTCTTTATACATTTTCGTCATATTCGCTTCGGTCAAATCCGCAATTGAGCTTAACGTTTGATTTAGCTCGTCATCTTTTAAATGAGGTATTATTTTAATATCGAATCTAAGTTCGTTAATAGCTATAGGTTTATCTTTTCTATCGAAAATAATACCTCTCACAGCCGGAATATAAACAATTTTTTCAAAGTTTTGTTGAGAAAGTTTAGTATATTTCTCATTTGATAATACGCTCAAATCATAAACTCTATATACAAGAACGGAATAAAAAAGAAAAATTATAAACAAAATTATTTTGGTTCGCATTTAAATACCTTGGCTAAAACTGAATCGAACATATAATTAAATATCAAATATACAATCAAAAAATTATTAAAGGGCAAATATACAAAAGAAAAAAGTAAATAAATTACGAAAATTCCCACGAAATTTTGATATTGTTTATCAATATAAGCCGCTATTTTTTCATGAAGTAAAAATCTATACACGAAAAAAATAAATGCCAAATAAATTACCGGATATTTATGTAATACGGCAAATATTGTCAAATAAAACGCCGCAATAAAGATATTTTCGCAAAAAAAGACAAACCCTATCAAAAGCGGAAAAAGATAATTACTGCTATTTAACAATAAAACCGCGACTAAAACTATAAGTTTTATAAATACGTAATAAGCGCTATTTCGTTGCAATTCGGAAAAAATTTGCATTTTATACAATCCGCCCATATTTTTTTTTCGGGAATTTCCTCTTTTTGTATTTCATTAAATCCCAATTTTTCAAAAAATTCTTTTTTATAAGTCAAAACCAAAACTTCTTTTAGTTTTAAAGATTTCGCTTCTTCAAGAAGCGAATTTACAAGTTTTTTGCCGACACCCCGACCTTGATATTTTTCATTAACCGCCAAAGAGCGAATTTCTCCCAAAAACGGAGAATAAATATGCAAAGCTCCTACGGCTATAGGTTGTTTATCGTCAAAAACAAGCTGATAAGAGCGAATATTCATCGCTATTTCGTCTTCGTCTCTATTTAATATTATCCCTTCTTCAACATAAGGTTTTAAAACTCTTTGAATATCGATAATATTATCAAGAGTCGGTTTTACTATCTTTATCATATTCACCCCACAATATTTCGTTAATTTTTTTTCTGACTTGATCTATTCCTCTTTTTTTAAGATTAGAGACAAAAAGCGCATCAGGATATTTTTGTTTCAATTTTGCAAGTTCGCTTTGTTTTAATTTGTCGATTTTAGTAAAAACGGTGAGTAATTGCTGGTCTTTTCTCATAAAAGATTTCAAATACTCATCAACGTTATTATCGATATCCAAATCGGGATGTCTTGCGTCTCTTAGGTGTATGAAAAGTTTGATATTGAATCTGTTTTTCAAAAACTCATCAAGATTTTTGCCCCAATCTTTAAGCATAGATTTGCTAACTTTCGCATACCCGAATCCCGGCAAATCCACTAATACGTATTTTTTACCCTCGTCTTCCACTTCAAAAAAGTTAATAAGTTTGGTTTTTCCGGGAGTTTGAGAAACTTTTGCTATTTTTTGATTGGTAAAAGTATTTAAAAAGCTACTTTTACCCACATTACTTCTACCAAGCAATGCAACTTCGACGAAATTCGGCTCGATCGCTTCTTTTATCGTAGGCGCCGATTTAATAAACTTCACTTTCATTGATTCACCTTTATGATTATATTTACCGGTTTATTTTTATTTCCTAAAACTTCGATATTTTTTGTAATTCTATTGATTTTTATTTTATCTCCGCTAATACTTTCGTTCGTTTCTATTTTTTTGATAAAAGCGTTTCCGATAAGGAGTATATCCCCCGTTTTTATGTAATAAAAAAGCTTATCGCATTTTCCGCTATACGTAGAATTGTTATCCATAGATATTTTAAACCTAACATTGCCGATAGCTTCTATTTTTACCGGTTTTTTATCTTTATTAAAAAACACGGTCAATTTATCGGCGAAAATATTATCATTGTCTTTTACAGCCTTTACATTACCGATAAAAACCGAAGTCATTGCTTTTGAGTTATAATAAAACTGCTTACTTGTAATTTTCAATTCGCTCGCAAATAATATCACGGTTAATAATAAAAATATCAATTTTTTCATTTTTTGACCTTTAAAAAGTATGTAATATCATCGGCTTTTATGTTTTTATTTTTATCTACTATGAAATTAACGCCGAATCCCTTAAAACTTTCCGCTTGAAAAGCGAACTTTTCGCCTTTTAATATCGAGGTTTGAGTATTATAAATACCCTTGTCGGTTGTCAGATTATACTCTTTGCTAACGAATTTTACATCAAATCCTTTTAAAACGGGCTTTTTATAAAAAGCTTTTTTTAAAAAAATTTTCTCTTGAGCTTGTAAATTATCAAGCAATACGTCTCTTCCGAAATAACTTGTTTTATTTACTATAAATTCACTAAATGAACCGCTTTTTGTAAGATTCGGTTCGTACTCGTAAAACTTTCCGTTTTTCAATACAACGGGAGGAAGAGAAGTGTTGTATTCTTTTATTTTTTTAAAATTTTTACTCTCGAAAATCGGATAAATCATTATACCCGCCAAAAGTAAAACGAAGATTAATATCTTCACCATAGCGCAATAAATTTATTAAATAGATTTTCTTCTTTTAAAAGTATCTCTATCATCTCGGCAACAGCTCCCTCTCCTCCTTTTTTCGTAAGAGGATACTCGACATAATCATAAACAAAAGCGCTTGCATCAGCCGGTGCGAATGTTTTGCTAACAAGTCTCATCATAGACAAATCGTTCATATCATCACCGATAACAGCCACATTCGAATAATCTATCCCAAGCTCGTCAATTATCTCTTTTAGCACTTCGGCTTTATTTCTAACTCCCTGTTTTACATACGTAATATCAAGTTCTTTCGCTCTTCTTTCGACTATTTTTGAAGTTCTACCGGTAATTATCGCACTTTTTTTACCAAGAGTATTCCACGATTTTATCATCAGGCCGTCTTTAATATTAAAAGCCTTTATCTCATCACCCTCGTTGGAATAATATATTTTTCCATCGGTCAATGTCCCGTCGACATCGATTACGATAAGCTCTATCATTACAAAACTCCCTTAGTCGACGGAATTCCGCTTTCTCTATAGCTCAAAGCTCTTCTTAAAGCGACCGCAAAAGATTTAAACGCACTCTCGACAATATGGTGTTTATTCGTACCTCTTTTATAAACGATATGAGCTGCGATTTTGAAATTAAATACAAGAGATTTAAAAAACTCCTCCACAAGTTCCAAATCAAACTCTCTAATAGCTCCCTCTCTTGGCATTTCATAAACAAGATAAGGCCTTCCGCCTATATCCAAATCAACCTCAACAGCCGCTTCATCCAAAATCGCTACCGCATTTGCAAATCTTTCTATATTTTTGACTGGAAAAACTTCTTTATAAAGAGCTTGCCCAAGAGCAATACCGACATCTTCTACGGTATGGTGAAAATCTACATCAATATCTCCGTCGCAAAAAATCTCCATATCTATTCCGCTATGTTTTGCCAAAGTCTCAAGCATATGATCGAAAAAACCGACACCGGTAGATATATTCGCTTTGCCGCTTCCTTGAATATCCACTTTTATTTCAATTTTCGTCTCTTTTGTTTCTCTTTTTATTTCAGTCATTTTCACTCTCCTACGATAAATCCGTTAATTCCGTGCGATAATTTGAATTTTTTAGCTTCTTGATACGTTTTGAAGCCCGTAATATAAACTTTATATAACATATTTCTTTTTATTACAGCAGTATTATATCCTAATTTTTGGTATTTTTTCGCTACTTTCCAAGCTCCGTTTTTATTCATAAAAGCGCCCACTTGCAGCATATAGCCGCTGACATAATTTTTGCCTTTAAACTTAATCACCGTAATTTTTACAGGAGCCGTCCCCGTAACGTCAAGACCGATTTTTTTTCCGGCTGCGTAGCTTAAATCGATAATTCTACCTTTTACAAAAGGTCCTCTGTCGTTTATTCTGACAATAACGCTTTTATTGTTTCTTAGATTGGTAACTTTAACTATCGTATTCATCGGAAGCGTCTTATGAGCCGCCGTGTATGCATACATATTATATACTTCGCCGTTACTTGTGTATCTTCCGTGAAAATTAGGCCCGTACCAGCTTGCTATTCCCGTTTGAGTCCAACCGACAGGCACTTTATTCATCGGATAATACATTTTTCCGTTTACGGAATAAGGTTTTTTCGTGCCCTCTTTTATTCCGGGTACGTTATAAACCTCGGTATGATAGGCTTTTTGAGCACATCCCGTAAAAAATACAACCGCTACTAAAAAAAGTATATTTTTTTTCATTTAATACCTTTGTGGAATTTTTAATATTTGTCCTACTCTGATAACGGTTGATTTCATATCGTTTAATCTCATGATTTTTTTATAAGAAATCCCGAATCTTCTTGCAATTCCCGCCAAAGAATCTCCGTTTCTTACTTTATATTTTATAAATCTCGAATTTAAAGGTACCACTATTTTTTGTCCGACTCTCAGATACCTTCCGAATCGGTTGTAATCTCTAAGAATTCTAATAGAAATACCGAATTTTTTTGCGATTTTTAGTAAAGAATCGCCTTTTTTTACTTTATATGTGTAAATATAACGTTTTTTATAGTTAAAATGTTTTTTAAAATAGGCGATTTTTTTGTAAGGAATATAAATGTAATATTTATACGGCGGAGTAAATGAATTTTTCAGATGTAAATTATGCTCTCTAAGTTCCTTATAACTCATATGCAAAAGTCTTGCAACATAAAAAAGAGACGTACCTCCGGGTACCGTAACTTTATCAAAAGAAGGCGTAACTCCGCTATTTAAAATATAAGAATTCGAATATTTCAAAAATTCGTCGTTATTAAATAAAAAAGACATAGCAAGGATTTTTATTATATATTTTCTCGTCTCTTTTGGAAGATATTGCCTTTTTAATCCGGGCTGATATCTCAACAAATCATCAAGCGTAATGTGTATATGCGAAAGTTTTTTATATAATTTGTACAAAGGTAAATAGGCTCTACTTCCTTTTTGCTGATATTCTCTTATTATTTTTCTGTATTTTTTAATATCAGGATCGTTTTGGCATTTTTCACCTTCAATATTACAAAGTTTATCGACTTTTGCCCTCACTACCGCTTCGACTACTCTTGCTTCTCCGGCATTATAAGCCAAAATTGCCAAATACCACTTACCGAAATAATCATGCAAATATTTAAGATAATCGATTGCGGCTTGAGTCGATTTGATAGGGTCAAGTCGCTCATCTACATACGAATCTATCCTAAGACCGAATCTCTTAGCTGTTTTTGGCATAAATTGCCAAAGACCTCTTGCTCTTTTATCCGATTTGGCATCAAGCATAAAATAACTCTCTGCCATTGCCACGGCAATGAGTTCGGGAGGAATGTTTGATTTTTGAATACGTTTTCTGATGATAGGTAAAATATCGTACCCGTTTTCAAGTATATTTAGAAAATATCTCTTTTTTCTATAAGCATACTCTTTGTATTGTTTTTGAAGCGTAGGGTTTAATAAAAAACTATCTTCAATATTCAATGCATCCAAAACGTTAATATTCGAATCGTTCACAACATCCGCACGTAAAATTAAAAAAACAAAGAAAATTAAAAAAAGCTTCTTCATATCTTAAAAAGCCTTTTTGCGTTTTGTGTCGTAATCTCTTCGACTTCTTGAGGAGTAACTCCCCAAAGCTCTGCGATTTTATCTCTTACATAAATAGTATAGTAAGGTTCGTTTCTTTTTCCTCTGTGCGGATGAGGTGTAAGATATGGTGCGTCCGTTTCTATAATAACCCTATCTTTTGGAATTTTAGGAAAAACTTCGAGAAGTTTTCTCGCATTTTTAAAAGTAATGACTCCGCCTATTCCGTAATAAAATCTATCGCTGAATTTCAATAGCTGATGAGCCGCATTGTAGCAATGAAAAACACCTTTTATATCCGGATGAGCTTCGATAACTTTTACGCTATCTTCTGTAGCGTCTCTAATATGGACGATGATAGGTTTATTATATTCTTTTGCGATTTCTATTTGTCTATGAAAAAGCTCTATTTGTTTTTGGCGTTTTTCGGGCTCTTTTACCCAGTAATAATCAAGCCCTATTTCACCCACCGCAACACATTTCGGATGTGTGATAAAGCAAGTAATAAGTTTTTCGTCGTATTTGTCAATATCGACCGGATGAAACCCTACGGCAAAATATACGTCTTCATAATTTTGAGCGAGTTCTATCGCTCTTGGCAAATCTTTCGGGTCCGCCGCAGGGATTATAAACTTCTCCACTCCGGCATCTTTGGCACGCCTGATAACCTCATCGACATCATCGATAAATTTTTCGTTATCCAAGTGCGTATGAGTATCTATTATCATTTATCTCCTTTACTTTTAGTAACACTTTTAGGCAAAAAAACTCCCTATCTTGTAAAGATTCGTAACTTTTAAATATAATTGTAACAAAAAAAGGAGCTGTAATGGCAAACAAACCTACTTTCACTAAAGAAGAAGCATTAGAATACCATGCAAAGCCGGTCCCTGGTAAAATCGCTATCGAAGTAACAAAACCGGTAAGAGATAGTAGAGACTTATCAATCGCTTACTCACCTGGTGTTGCTATTCCTTGTCTTGAAATCGACAAAGACGAAGAACTTGCATATACTTACACAAACAAAGCTAACCTTGTCGGAGTAGTTTCTGACTCAACTGCGGTACTTGGCCTTGGTACTCTTAAACCAGTAGCTGGTAAACCTGTTATGGAAGGTAAAGCTGTATTATTTAAAAAATTCGCATTTATCGATGCATATGATATTATCTTAAAAGAAAGAGACCCTGAAAAAATCGTAGAAATCGTTGAAGCAATTTCTCCGACATTCGGTGGAATCAACCTTGAAGACATTAAAGCACCTAAATGTTTCGATATCGAAAAAGACGCTCAGGCAAGATGTGACATTCCTGTATTCCATGACGACCAACACGGAACTGCAATTATCTCTTCTGCGGCAATTATTAACTGGTGTAAACTTGAAGGTAAAAAACTTGAAGATCTTAGAGTTGTAGTAATCGGTGCAGGTGCTGCCGGACTTGCTGCAGCTGAAATGTATAAAGCCCTTGGAATAAAAAACATAGTATTAACAGACAGTAGAGGTGCAGTAACAACAAAAAGAGATGATCTAAACAAATATAAACAACCGTGGGCTGTTGATGAAGACATTGAAACTTTGGCTGACGCACTAAAAGGTGCGGATGTTGTAGTAGGTAACTCAGTAGCGAATTGTATCACTCAAGACATGGTTAAAACTCTAAATCCGAATGCATTATTATTAGTAATGGCAAACCCGGATCCTGAAATCAAACCTGAACTTGCTTTGGAAGTAAGACCTGACCTTTACATCGGTACAGGTAGAAGCGACTACCCTAACCAAGTAAATAACGTTTTAGGATTCCCGTTCATCTTCAGAGGTGCGCTTGATACTCACGCAAAAGCAGTAAATATGGAAATGAAAATCGCAGCTGCTTACGCACTTGCCGACCTTGCTGAAAAACCTGTTCCACAATACGTAAAAGACGCTTATGGTGGAGCGGACTTAAAATTTGGAAAAGATTACATCCTTCCAAAACCATTCGATAGAAGAGTATTCGTTGACGAATCTGTAGCGGTTGCAAGAGCTGCGCTTGAGAGCGGTGTTGCGAGAATTAAAGTTGATGATATCGATAAATGGGTGGAAGGATACAAACAACACCTAATCAATATGCTAAAAGAAAAAGAAGGTATCGATTACGACGCAAAATAACCCTCTTTTTCTTCTTTTTTTTACATTTCGACTATCATCATAAATCCACCTAATACCCAATACCTATTGCCTTACACCTAAAACCTATTACCTTATACCTATTAACATTACCCAATCCGAAAAACCTATCACCTAACACTTGTAACCAAAGCCCTAATACTTAACAACTTACACCCATCACCCAACACCTTATACCTAAAACCTTATACCATCACTTACATATAACCCTATACCAATCATCCGACACCTCAACTTGACAAAATTTACAAATAACCTACCTTCAAATGCTTAACACCTAATACCCATTACCCAAGACCAATACCTAACACCCTACACCCAAAACATAAAATCCAATACCTATTACCTTTTACCTACCACCCAAAACCCAATATCTGTTACCCAACACCTAAAACCCAATACCTGTTAACCTACACCCAACACCTCCCATTACCCCCTATCACCGAATACCCAATACTTTAAACCTAAATCCCAACTAATATCTTTACCAATTCAAACATTCCCACAACTTAACATAATAATCTTACTCTACTTTTATTTAGCCTTTTCATATGCTATAATCGCCTCAAAAAAGGACAACTATGACAAAAATCGCAATAGTTACGATGAGCGATAGAGCAAGCCAAGGAATCTATGAAGATAAAAGCGGAAAAGAGATAGAAAAATTCTTAAGCGAAAACATAACAAACGAGTATGAAATCGTTTATAGATTAATCCCGGACGATTACGACACAATCGTAAAAACACTAAAAGAACTTGTCGATATGAACTGCTCCCTAATCCTAACAACAGGCGGAACGGGACCTGCACCAAGAGACGTCACGCCCGAAGCTACAAAAGAGGTAATCGAAAAAGAACTACCCGGATTCGGAGAGCTTATGAGAATGCACAGCCTAAAATACGTCCCTACTTCAATCCTTGCCAGAGGTACCGCAGGTGTCGTTAAAAAAAGCTTCATTCTAAACCTACCGGGAAGCCCTAAAGCTATCAAAGAAAACCTCGAAGCCGTATGGGCTGCTATTCCGTACGCTATAGATTTAATCGGCGGTGATTATATCGAATCCCCTACCGCATTCAGACCTAAGAAAAAATAATGAAACTCACAAAAGAGATTATTATCTCAATTGCGGCGTTAATCGCCTTTGCTTTTACGCCGCTTTTTAATAAAATTTCTCAAAACTATATCGATAATTCCCTAAAACAAGCCGCCGTTTCATATGCTATAACAAGAAGTATCAACGCAGCAGTCTCAATCGTTCAAAACTCATCCGTATCTCTTGGCGTAGGAATACAAGGAAACGTTGCAATCGGAGAAGCTCTCGACCCGATAAACGACGCTACCGAAAGATTCTCAGACCTTTTAACTCTAAGTATTTGGACTTTAGGAGCTGAAAAAGTACTTTTCGAACTATCGAATTTACCGCTTTTTATTGCTATAGTGATAGTTTTGGCACTGATAAATATCTATTTTAAGTCGAAATTTTTATCAAAACTCTTAATTTTAATGATAGTCCTTAAAATTTTTATTCCATTTAGCAGCGCCGTATCGTTTTATTCCGACAAATATCTATTTTCCCCGCAGATTCAAAAAATAAACAAAGAGCTAAAACCATACGTAAAAGAGATAAAAATAGAACAAAAAAACCAAAGTTTTTGGGATAGAATAAAACAAAAAGCCACAACATTCGAAGAGATTAAAGCATACGCAGCCTATTACCTAAGCAATACCGCAAAAATCATTAACGCACTGATAAATTTAGGTTCGATTTATCTTGGAAAATTACTTTTGAATATTTTAATACTACCGCTGATATTCGTATATATCGTAAAAAATATAAGGTTAGAGTAAAGCTTCGATTTTGTTTTCGAGTTCTCTGATTTTTCTTTTTAGCTGGTCGTTTTCGACTCTTAGCTGAGCGTTTCTGTTTTTGATAGCTTTTAGGTCGTTTTTGAGCTTATTTACCTCTTCATCCAAAAGCTCTAAGTTTCCAAGTGAGCGTTGAAGTTGGATTTGGTATTTTTTTATAAGAAGTTCGGCCTCGTTCAAAGCAGCTTGAAGCTGCTTTTTTTGAGTGTTTGTTTTTTCGTAAAGATGTTTGTAATAAAACATCTTAAAGAGCAATATCAAAATTACTAAAATTACAATGGTTAGAAAAATCCAATTAAATATCAATTTTTTCTACCCTTCTTAAATGTCTTCCGCCTTCGAAATCGTGAGTTAGCCATGCTTCGAGAATAGATTCTATCACACCAAGTCCTACGATTCTCGCTCCGAAGCATAAAATATTGGCGTCATTGTGTCTTCTTGCCATTTCCGCTGTATAGTAGTCGTGGCATAATGCGGCTCTGATGCCTTTGTGTTTGTTTGCGGCAAGACTCATTCCAATACCGCTACCGCAAATCAAAATCCCCATACTTCCGGGATTTGCAAGGACGGCTTCGGCTACTTTGTGAGCATAATCGGGATAATCCACACTCTCTTTTGAGTACGTTCCCAAATCTTCTACTTCGATGCCTCTTTTTTCAAGATATTCGATAACGAAAGGTTTTACTTCGAATCCGGCATGGTCGGTACCGATAAAATATTTCATTTGCTCCCTTTTTTTACTACAATTATACAAAAAAAGGAAAATTTATGAAACTCGGAGTAAATATCGACCATATCGCGACGTTAAGAAACGCCCGCAGAATTAACGAACCCGACCCTTTAATGGCTCTTGAAATCCTAAAAGAAGCCGGTGCCGACCAAGTAACCATCCACCTCAGAGAAGACAGACGTCATATTACCGATTTCGATGCACAAAGAATAGTTCAAAACAGTTTTTTACCCGTAAATATGGAATGTTCGATAAATCCTGAAATTATTGATATTATCTGCACTCTAAAACCTCACAGAGCTACATTGGTACCCGAAAGAAGAGAAGAAGTCACTACCGAAGGCGGTCTTGATGTTGTGAAATTCGAAAAAGAGATAAAAAACGCAATAGAAAAACTCCACAAAAGCGATATTGAAGTTTCATTATTTATAGACCCCGATACAAAACAAATAGAAAAAAGCGCGGAATTAAAAGCCGAAATGATAGAACTACACACCGGAAGGTATGCAAACTTATTCTTAGCGCTTAACACAAACATCAACGAAACACCTTTTAAAATTTTTGAAAATTTAGATAGAAAAACTCTAAAAAAAGAACTCGAATTGGAACTAAAACTCCTAAAAGACGCCACACTTTACGCAAACGACCTAAATCTTGAGGTAGCTGCCGGCCACGGGCTAAATTATCAAAACGTAAAAGAAATAGCAAA
>Ga0256843_1000413_pt1 | contig 36499 bp, 49 predicted proteins | sample AlvinellametaG_FD_191572 | JGI IMG/M metagenome (GOLD analysis project Ga0256843, IMG submission 191572) | Pompeii worm associated microbial communities from hydrothermal vent at the East Pacific Rise, Pacific Ocean - Alvinella | ecosystem: Host-associated > Annelida > Integument > Unclassified ...
GGTTTTCCCTTTAAAAAGCATATCAGTAAGCCCCAGAGACGACAACTGTGTCAGGAGTGTGCCAAGCTGATGCTGTTTTCCAGATGAGAGATTTGACTTTTAAATCGCACTAAAATATTTTTGTGTAGGGATACTTGCATCATCATTTGAGGTGTTATCCATAACAGAGTCACCTTTACCACCTTTACCTTTGGTAAACAATGATGAGAAAATAGACTTGGAGGGCTTCTTTTCTTTTCTCGCATCTCCTTTATTTTTCCCGATCATGGCGCACCCCTTTATGCTGATTTAAAAATATAATTGTAGCAAAAAAAGAAGTGCCATTTTAGAAATAGTAACAATAGCCCTTAAAGCAAACTAAAAAACACTACTCTGCACACTATATCCACGAGGCAAAAGCAAAATAGCTTTGATAAGTTCTGTTGATTTAGAGACATCAAAGCAACGAAGAATAATATTGTCCTCATCGATGCAAGGTTTAGATGTAGGAGTTCCGACAGAAACTCCACTACCTGACAACATATTGCAAGGAATATAGATAGCACCGCTTTCTGCGTCAATACGAACCTCATCAACGATTACAGTTGCTCCATTCGCACTAAGAGCGAACGCAACGTCATCTGGAGATGAGAAAGATGGAGCAGAAGACGCAACATCAAAGAAATCATGTTTATTTGTATCCTCAGACAATAAAAGCTCCTTGATCTCATCAAAACTGAAAGCAAAAATCTTGTCATTATATTCAATTCTAAAAAAAATAATATGTTCATGGTTAGAAGCAGTGTTTTTGTTAATATTCTCTCTACTCATAATTGTTCACCAAACCTTCTTTATTTAAAGAGCAAGAAAAGCGTGTTTTGTGCTCCATGATCTCCTTAGTCGTAGGATACGCGAGATAAGCATAAGCATCTATGGGAACAAGATTTCCAGTCTCGTCAACCAATAATTCTTTCCTTTCCTTTTTTGGAAGTTTTTTTAATTCTTCTAATCCACGGCGGATTTTTTTGTTTGAGGAAACATCATCGTTTGCATCAGAAACAACATCTTTGATCGCCACCAAATAATCCTTGTCTGTAATATCTTTTGCCTTCATCTCCTTTGACCAAAAGATAGAAGTTTTCTTTCTCCTTGCCATCACCTTAGTACCAACAATAACAATTTGAAGACAGAACTCTTTTTCAAGTTTTTTTATGAATTTTCTTACGCGTCGAGAGAACATCTCCAAAAAGAACTCTCTAAAATAGAAATAACGATATGATGAAAACTTCCACTTTCCATGATATATTAAATAAAAAGAAAAAACATCAAAGTCTTCTTTGGTGCAATGGGCATCCCAAAAGTGTCTCAATGAAAAGACAGTAGCCTTATCCCTTTTTTTGATACTTTCAGTAAGTTTTTCGACTGTATTTTCAAACTGTCTCCTGTATCCCTCCAATAGAGCCACAGAGAGCCTTTGTGTATCAACAGAAAAAGGGATACCATACATAGGCACAAGTAAGTCTTTATTTATATCGGTATCGACCGTATCTGTATCATATAATCTATTCCTTCTGATCTCCATAATATAAACAAGCTCTGTTCTCAAAAGAGGCTTATTCTCACCGTAAAGAGTCTTGTCGAGATTTTGAGAAAAAAGCATCGCTTTTATATCCTCTTGAGAATAAGAGGAATTACCAGATAAAAGGCGATTGATCTCCATGATCGATACAATTCTTGATGGTATATTGACCATGCACCCTCCGCCAAATCCAGAAAAACCATTTTTGAAGAAATCTTCACTTTCGAGAGGAGAAAGCACAAGTCGAAGCACAGGAAGGTTAAGAAGGGATATGAACTGAGGAGGAAGCTTCCCGTCGATTTCAACCCATGCAATCAGAGACCAAACAAAAATGCCATCTTTTTCCTTGAGCGCAAATCCAACACAAAATTTTGCACCGTTTTGTATGTTCTTTTTGTAAAAATCGAACACACGTTCGCCCAGAGAATATTCTCCTGAATAAAGAGAGGAATACTGATACATTCTCCCTTTGGAGATAAAAAGCCTACTCATTTTTTCATTCATTGAAAATGGGGGCACATAAGTATTCTTTGCAATGGACGTAAGGTGACGACCAATAGAAGAAAGACATTCATTAGCAGAAAGATACATTTCCCTTACCAAGAGCCCAATAGCAAAAGAAATAACCTTTTGGTCAACACCTGACATAGAGGAAGACAAAAACAATGACATCCTCTCAAGCAATGAAGGGGTCGCGCCTATTGACTCAAGAAAGACAGGGGGCGGATTTTTGCCACTGGCAATGATGCGCAATACAGACAGAGCAGACAGCAATGCAGTGTCACCATAAAAAACACCTCTGCTTGAAATCTCTATAATGTTTTTGAATTGTTCAATTTTCTTATTTTCGAGCAGAGCATACGCCTTTCTGATTGTACCGTCTCCGTCAGTGTTGCGCATCATAGCAAATCCCCCTATATTTCACACACTTAAAGGCACACCTTGGTTAAAGCGAGACCAATAGTATGGTTTAATATATTATAACAGGAAAAGAGAAAGAAATCAAGATAGAGCACTGCAAAAAGGTACACTATCGAATAGGAGGGGGGAAACCTATTAGCAGATTGGACTACCAATAAGTTTGAGGTTACAGGGTTTATTTCTAAGAGGCAGAAGCGTTCTTATTGCATCAATCAAGGAAAGCAGTTCTTCTGCGTCGCAATAATCCCTCATCTTCATAAGTCGCTCAAGCTCATTTGGGGTAAATCCACCCCAAGCATACGACATTGCTCCTTGAGGCAATACGAGCCTTGCCTTTTCATGGGAAACTCCAGACGAAACCAATGTCTCATAGACTTTAAGTGACTGACCAAAAAATGCAGGGACATCAACTTCTTTACTTGCATAAACTTCTTCACTGAAATATGGGGAAAAAGGCATATCTTTGTTCAAAAGACACCCTCTTGAGAACTCCTGAACATTCAGATGTTTACCTGAAAGTCGGACAACGGTATCAAGATTTGCCTCAAGGAAAAAAACCGTAAAAAACTCAGAAAGAAGAGCACACTCATCATCGTCGTTATAAATTTCCGTAATATTGAACGAATATCCGTCTTCCACATCACTCATATCATAATATTCTTTTGCAAGAGCAGAAAGTGTCGTAACATACCATCCCTCAGTAAGAGTCTCACCTGATCGCAAAATATGAGAAAATTTATTTTTCTCAAAAAGTTCACGATGCCCATTACTGTTCATATTCAGTAAAACTGGAATGTACTCAAGAGCATTGCTTTCCTTGCCGTATGGATTTTCTAAGGCACGATCAAAAATTTCACGCATACCCTGTTCTGTCCGCTCTTTGTCGGAAGCATTGCAGTAGGACGATGCAATTTTCGCAAAAGCATTTACCCTGTGCTCCTTGCTAAAATTTGCAAAAGAAAAGTCCCAAAGCTCAATTTTTCCAAGTCCGCCCCAAAGAAAGTTCTCTTTTCCAACTAACTTGGGACGGGCTTCCTCTTTTTTCTGATTGCCATTACTCATTTTTTCTTCTCCAAACAAATTAAATACACAAACTCAGTGTGCAAAAGAGTCCAATTATACCAAAATTTGAGGACAAAAGTTGATTTTGGAAAATAAAAAACTATTTCCTTAAAGCAATTATTCCATAAAGGAAGATCGCTCCCCATAGAATACCAATAGAAGCGTAAGAAATAAAAAAGACTGCAAAGACCGAAATGATCCTCATGCGTCCATCAAAAAATAAAGCCAAGGCAGGCAAAGACACCAGAAGAGATAAAAGGGGGAACACCATCAAGTAAAAGGATAAAATCTGCCTTTTTGAGAATTTTGGGTTAAAAAGATAAAAGAAGGCACTCCCGTGATCCAGTTGTTTTTTGTAGAGATCATCAACATTGTCTCTACTGGTATTGTAATCATCCTCAATCTTTTCAAACTCCTTTAAGGCGGAAAGAAGCTCCTTTTTTGAAATCTCTGTATCCTGATCATTGCTCATATTTATCAGCTCCATGTTTTTCTTATTTACTTGTTTTGCGAAAAGATATTATATCTTTTTTAAAGCAAAAAATATGAAAAAAGAGTTAAAACAGAACTATAAGAAATTTTTTTTACATTCGCCAATACAGGGTGAGACTTTATCAGATGAAAAAAAAGAAGTCTTAGTTTTTTTAATAGAGTACAGCAAAACAAAAATACCGAGAGTATCATAAGCAATGGCGGGGGGAGACATCAGTGCAAGTGCATACCCAAACCACATAGTAGCCGACACAAGATAAATTTTCTTTGTAAAAACCAACGACTTGCCCTCTTCCGAAAAAGTGTCGCCAAAAGCAATAACAATAAGTGACAAGGCAGGAATGAGACCGTGCACACCTTCCCCAACAAAAAGAAAAAAAGCAAGCGCAATGAAAGGCATAGAAAAACGAATTTTCTTTTGTAGGAAAATATCACTTTTTAGACACAGCATTTTTGAGATAGCAGACATAAAGGAAACAAACGCACCAGTATATCCACCATAGCCAACAAAAGAGATGCCGATCAAAACAAGACTTATGATCCCGTATATTAAAAATTTTTGCCTGTTTTCCGTTAAAAAAGACATTAAAGAAAAAATAATAGAGATATACCCTAAAAGATCATATACTAAAACCACCACCTTGCCACCTATTTCTATCTACTGTTTGTCTTACTGATCTCTTTGAGTATAGTGTTGCGAAGTTCTTTTTGAGAATAAGAAGAACTTAGAGAAATCCAAACAATCGGAAAGTTTGCAGACTTGCAAATCATTGAAACGTCAACGTCCCTCTTTTTTCTATCTGCTCGATCGTGACTCTTGTCGTTGAGTTCTATTGCGCACACAGGGGAAAGCGTTTTTGTATCACATAAAACATAATCGAAATGCTTATTTGCAATTCTCCAGAAATTCTGAGCCCAAGTTTTTTTATTAAGCCCTTTTTGTGGCTTGAGAACGTCTGCAATTCTAATTTTACCAAACACTCTAAACTCTTTTCCAACAGAAGCATCAAGAACTCTTAAAAATTTAAGTTCCGACTTGGTAAAAAGCGAAGGTATTTTTTCATATCGAAAACTCTTCCTCTTCTTTATGAAAATAGAAAATAAAAACAAGCAAAAAAACAGAAAAACAAAGACCCAGAACGCCCATCTCTCAAAAAAAACAGATAACACTATTTCACTCCTGCTGTTAAAGTATAAAAGTATAATATATTATAACAGAAAAACAAAAACAAGGCAATAGGGGAACAAGCAGGATCATGTTTAAAAAGATTTCTAAGACAAAACGTGTGTAATTAATTTGCTATAATAACACATCAAGATAAAAACTTTTAAGGAAAGCAAATGAAGGATGCAACAGCTACCCCGCAAAAAAGACTTCCAGAGGAGATGCCAGAAGATATGTATGGGGGGCAAGAAGATGATGGGATTTCGCTTGAAGAGCTTTATGGAGACGACGATGAAGAAATAGAGACCATAAGCAAAGAAATAGACCATACTGATCCAGAACAAGAGACAAAACCAAAAAACAAAGAAATAAAGCTAAGTGATAGAGACCTCCTTACGATGAAAGTTGATAAATACGGGAAAATAGACTACATAAACAGAACATACAAAGACATCTCAGGATACAAAGAGTCTGAACTTAGGGGAAAGATGCACGATGTTATAAGACATCCAGATATGCCGAAAGCAATCTTTAGATACCTTTGGGAAATAGCAGAAGAACAAAAGCCGTTTACTTGCATCTTCAAAAACATCTCGGCAGACAGAAAGTATTTTTGGACAATAGAGAACATTGAACCCAAAACAGATATTCACGGGAGAACTACGAACTTCATGGTTTTTGGGAACAAGGTCGAAGAAAAAGCAAAAGAGGAATTTTCACATCTTTTTAGCGCAATGAAAAAACTGGAAGAAGCACGGGGAGAAGAAGCATCATATCAATATCTTCAAGGCTTCCTGCTTGACCACAAAATAACCCTTAGTCAATATGCAATAAGTATAAACATAAAAGAGAAAGGCGGGATATTTACCAAGATCAAAAAACTCTTTAAGTAAATTGATTAAAAACAAGAAAAGCAACTATCTTTTTAAATAAAATAAGCAAACAAAAAAACAAAAGAAAGGAAGAGTATGAGCAAGGTATCGAAGTGGATCAAGCCAGTAGATAAAGAAACCCCAGTCAAAGAAAGTGATGTCTTGGTGACAAAGACAGACAAGTTCGGGAACATCATATACGGGAACAAAAAATTCTTTAAAGTAACCAAGCTTGACGAAGCTCAAGCAATAGGAGAACCCCATAATATAAACAGACATCCCGATATGCCAAAAGCAATTTTTCACCTACTCTGGAAGACGATCAAAAGAGGAAAAAATTTCAGAGGAATTGTCAAAAATATGACGATGGACGGAAAATATTATTGGGTCATAACGGACTTTGAGATGAAGAAGGCGGAAGATGGTGACATGGAATACTATATGGCATACAGAAGAGGAATACCTCAAAAAGCCAAAGAGGAGATAGAAAAAATCTACAAGGAGATGAAAAGTATTGAAGCAACAGATGGGATGAGAGCCTCACTAAAACATCTCGAAAACATACTCGCGGACAAAGGCATCTCCTACAATGATTTCGTAGAAAACCTATTGAAAGAAAGTGATCGCACAAGATCGATGATGGGAAAAATAAAATCTCTGTTTAACTAACTATTGGCAGAGAAGGCAATTAAATTATGCCACCTGCTCTACAAGTTCTATCTCGTCCCCGTACCAACGAATAGCTTTGACTGCATCTGAAAAGCCAAATCTATGCTCAAGATATTTCTCTGTGATCTTGTACGGAAACTCTATATCATCCATACACGCTTCAACAATATTTTTGCCATACTCAATAACGCGAAAAGTCGAAGCAACCTCGTCTGGAAGACTTCTCTCTTTTTTTATGATGCGATAAGAGCAATCTACACACTCTACTGGAGTAATTTTTTTTGTCATTTGCTATCCTTGGGACATTCTAAGACAAAGGACAACATTATCTAAAACAGGACTTCCCACCGATATTTCTTTTTTTGGATCAAAATCATCATTTACGTCAATGATTAATTTATGGTTGTCTGCCCAAAGAGACCAATCACACTTTTCCTGACTATCAAGATTTACAGATAATCCACCCAATAAATCTGGGGTTTCAAAAATTTTTCTTTGATTGATAAGTGTGTTCAAGTGTCCTCCGCCGTACTATTAATTTATTTTGTGAATTATATAAAAAAAGGAGAAAAAAGTCAATCACAAAACAGGATAAAACTTGTCCTGTTTTGAGGATTTAAAACCTAAGAAATGCCGATAGAACCGTCAATAATAGAAACTAAGCATCTTCTTAACTCATCAAGATCACCATAGCCAGAAAACTCAATTTTTTCAACATAGAGATCAATAACAAGACCTTCATTTTCAGAGATACGATAGTCTGATAAATCAACCTTCAAAATAAAAAAGTCAAAATCACAGCAGTTTCCAAGCATCCCCAACATAGCCTCATCACCTAATAAGAGCAATTCTTCCTTTGAGGGGAAACGAAGAGGGTCTTGAACAGGCACAGATACTCTTTTGATGGCACGAAGCCCAAGATTGTCAGCAGAAAGAGTAAAAACATCTCTAACCCCAATCAGATCAAGGACAATATCAGCTCCCCTCCCAACGTCATCACCAGACAATACATTCAGGGAAACAAAGCAGACATCATCTTCCACTTTCCCAAAAAAACCGCCAAGAGTGTCTTCTTTTTTGGTCTCCACCTCTTTTGTTGATATTTTAATGTTCATTTATCTTCTTCCTACATATTAATATTGTTCTTAAAGCAACACTCTACAATCATCTTCTCTCCAACACGAAATAAAGCTATCCGAGGATGGGCGAAGAAGTGGAAAATAATCCTTTGTCAATTTTTGCATCTCAGGATAATTATCACCAGAGATATTGTTCCAAATGTCAAAATAGATACTATCCCAAACAACACCTGTTGCTTTACGGTGGTATTCATAAACATCGTCAATCACAATTACCACTTTTTTATTGAGATGTTTTTTTAGATAAGGGTAGATAAGATGGTAAACATCTTTATTCTTTTCTACCACAGTAATTTCAGAAACACACTCTTTATCTTGGAGGGCAAGCAGGATCATTCCAATGCCAAGCCCTCCAACAAGAACTTTCCCATGAGCTCTTTTGACAAAATCATAATTGGTTCTTCTCTCCATTCCTGTATCAGACATGACAACTTCATCAATTTTATCATTTCTAAGCATCATGTAATCACCAGACTTGAGACCCAAAACCTCATCATAGTTTCCATTAATAATAGCTCTTGTTTTTTCCAAGGCAATCATATTTGAAGTGAGAGTGATCATCCGAAGAGAGAAATCCCCTCTTTTTTCAATTTCTCCATATAAAAACTTTTCTCCATAAATATCCACCATTTGAGGAAAAGCATCAGGCTTAGCGTAAGTGTTGGAAGTAGAACTCATTGTTGACCCCCTTTGCCAGAAGAAGGTCTTTGAGATTTAGGGCGCGTAAACCATCTTTCAATCACTTCTTTGCCATTATCCGACACATCTCCACTATCAATAAGTTCAAAAAGTTTCTTGATAGCCTCTTCATCCCTATTGAAGCGTGGCACACTTGGGTCATGGATCAATTCAATATTTAAAGCATGGTTGTCTTTCCCGTATTTTGAGTTAATCTTGATAAGACCATCATAAATTTGACGACCTTCTTTTTCTTCTTTTTTTTTCGCCTGCTCTGGTGAATGGATCGCAATATTGATCCATCTAACTTTTTCACCACCAACAATATGTGTTCCAGTAACCTCAATACCTCTTAGTAGCTCCAGTGCTTTTGACAACTTCTCTTTACTTCCATTTTTAATCTTTATACTCATTGCTTTTTACTCCTCTTGTTGTTATAATATATTATACCAACAACATCACTATATGTCAATATATCTATATATCTATATAAAAATAAAAAATGTTGATACCAATGAAAAAGAGAAGATGTGGAAAAGGAAACTAAAATATGAAATAAGTTGTGTAAAACCGCCCCTATCTAAGGGGCGGAATTGCTATTAAGTAGGACTTTCTTCGTTTTCAACCCCTTCACAAGCAGTGTAGTCAACAGTAAAATAGTTTTCAGAGGAAGTTTTGTCTTCACCATCATATACCTCAAGAAGAAAATTAAAATGACAAACCCACTCACCCCCCTCATATTGTTCACAATTAGAACCATTTGATAGATCATCCCAATTATCAGAACAAGAGAAGGTAACAGTTGGGTGAAGCTGATCATCATCATTAATTACTGGGATAACCCCGCTTGTATTTCCTGTCTGATCAATCCATTTATAGGTTAGGGGCTCAACATATCCATCATCAGAGACAGAAATCTCAGAGCTATCAGCATCTACAGTTTGAGGCTCTCGATAAGGAATACTAACATCAACAAGATTTCCATCAATAACAGGAGCTTCATTTTCAACCAGTGTAACAGTAACAGTAATTCCATCGGCACTACTGCTCGCCCCATCATCATCGACAACAACAAGATCAAAATTGTAAGTACCCTCGTCAACACCAGAAAGAGTAACAACCTCACCATCTATGGACACAGTATCTCCATCTCCTGTCTCATAGCTCCATGTCCATGATGTAATATTCCCATCAGGATCATAACTTCGAGAACCGTTCAAATCAAATGTTGCTCCGCTGTCCGTTGTACCTGTAACATTCATGTCTTTTCCTGCATCTGCAACAGGAGGAGTGTTTTCAGGGGGTGGAGTTAAACTTGAAACAACCTTTAGCGAAATGGTCGCGGGGTCAGACTCATCAATCCCATCACTGGCGGTAAAACCAAAACTGTCATCACCAAGGAAGCCTGTATCTGGAGTGTAGGTAACACCCGCACCATTTTGAGTAATTGTTCCGTGTTGTGGCTGTGTAGAGATCGAAAAAGTAAGACGGTCTCCATCGGCATCAGTTCCAGACAAAGTAATATTTGTAGGCGTATCTTCTTGGACAGTCACATCTTGAGGTGTTGCAATAGGAGGATTGTTACTTGGAGGGACAGGCGTGATCGTAGCCTCTTTTGCATCCTCTCCAGTAAGTTCTTCGTTGTCAACAACCACAAGTCTTACAACATAATCACCACTGGGGATATTTCTGATCTCAACGACAGGCTTGTCTGTCTCTATACCAACACCTTGAGCGGTACTCCATTTATACTTCGTGATAAATCCATCCGTATCATAGCTCCCAGACCCATTAAGGGTAGTAACTGTCCCATTTTGAGTAATGGATGTAATAATGGCAACAGGAGCTTCATTGAGAAGATTTCTCTCCGAGGTGCTACCTGTTTCACCATCACCTCCTCCACCACATCCGCTCAACGCAAAAACGGCAGAAAAAGAAAGAAGGCTATATCTAAATATTTTTGTATATTGCTTCATTGTTGCTCCCCTTTAAAACTTATATGTGAAGCCGAAAGTTACGGCATCTGAGGTCACTGTGAATTGTGTGGCTCGACCATCAAATCCATCTCCCCTGTAAAACTCGACATAATCACAGAAAAAAGATATATTTTCCGTAAAACCATAGGAAGCACCTACTCCCCACTGAAAACCGTTTTCTGTACGCTTCGCACGCCCAGAAGTATATGGCATAGCATCAAATTGAATTTCTCCATACCCAAGCAGGACATACGGTTCAAAATCACCGATAGCATACCTTCCTTTTACATATACCCCAAGGTCATAGAAAGTTGCAGGAAAATCATCGTAGTTGGGGTTTTGAGTATCTCCGTGTTCATACTCCATGTCTCCAAATGAACGATAGTATCTTGTCTCGACTCCAAAATACTCATTGAGATTAACTCCACCAGAGATCATCCAAAGGTAAGAAGAGAATTTTTCTGAACTAATATCGTCTTCAAGCCAAAAATAAGAAAGCCCTCCCCCTATATAAAAGGTTGGCGAAAAATCATTGACAATGGGAACGACTGGAGCAGAGACAGGAACAGAAGTGTTCCCACCAAAAGCAAAAGACGAAAGTATCCCAAAAGCCAAAACAGAACTTTTGATTGTTTGTTTCATTGTGTGTCTCCCTGTATTTAATCGTATTTATAAAAGCATATTTTAACATAAATCAAAATGAAAAGTTGTATTCCAGAAAAAACAAGGGAAATTATCGTCAAAAAAAGAGAGGGGAGAAATTTCTCCCCTCTACTAAAAGAACTCAGGAGCAGAGTGAGGACAGGAAAGCACGCACTCATCACCGTCTTCTGGAGACTGGGGGATGCGAAGATGGCATTGACTACCGTTTTTGCTCGTGAGATACACCGTGATAGAGAAGACACCTTCTCCATATCCAACTATTCCAGTTGGGGAAAACCCTCTTGATAAAAGACTTGCAAGCGCATTGCCAAGTTTGATCGTATTCTTGTTTGAAGCCGAAAGGTCTTTGTTTATACCAAGAAGTTTGTTTCTATCAAGAGATGATAGTTTTTTCATTGCACGTTGAAAAGCATCCATTTGAAGCCCCTTTTTTTAATAAAAGATATAAGCAGGCAAAGCCAGTTATGATTGATACTGTAATTATATTAATTAAAAACACAAATGTCAAGAAAATAAAATATAAGGGAAACAGAAGAAAAGAATATGCTATAATACTGATGTGCTTAGAGCACAGTTTGTTTAGTTTCAATTTGCTCTCCTTGAAAGGCAACTTATCTTTCTACCCACCCAAGGTAACAGCCAAAAGTGAGAGACGGGCGGGCAACCGCCCCAACTTCTTAAATCATAGCCGAAACAGTGATCATTGCAGGCTTAGGCTTTCCAACCGTCTTTTTCAATCCGTATTTTACGCTGAAATAAAAATCAATCTTCTCTTTAAATCTTGAAGGCTTCACGCTAACAACAGTAACAGAGGAAAGTTTCTCCTCATCGCCAAGAGTCTCCATTTTTTTTACTGTCCCAAGAGGTGTATTGATCTCACTCCCCTCTTCCGCATCATTGATCTCTTTGTGGTTCTGTTCAAGAAGTCTCGCAATATCGGCAAGTGCCCCTCTCGCTTCATAGAGATTTAGATCACCAAGTTTCTGACCACCGTCAAAAACTTCGTCGAGAACAACACCTTTGTTAAATACTACAATACTCATTACAATTCATCCTTTTTTCTTTTTATGTGCGCTTATTGCTTGGAAATTATACCAAGATTATAGAGTAAATTTAGCAAACCCCGTCATATACACCATTCCTCATGTTTAATTCATGGATATAAGGAAGTGCCCTGTATATTCCACGCTCTCCATTACAAATGGAATACTGCTTAATGTAGGTGTCCCCTACTTCAACCTTTCCTTTGCTTCTACACGCTTTTGCAAACAACTTTCGGTCTGAAAACGTCATTTCTGAAAGATCGAATGTTGTGGCATCAATCCATTCAAAAGCACTGCAAGTAAACTCTTTGTCGGCAACTTTTTCCCTGCTCCACCCAATGACGTTCTGATAGTCATAAAGGTCTCCAAGAATAATGAGCCAAACCTCCTTGTCGTCAACTCTTGCACGACATACTTTGTCAAGCTCAAAAATGATCTCTGGCTTAGCAGTGCTATATCCGAACGAAAGGGATATATGCGTGTACTCTTTAGCGATAGAAGAAAAGTCATCAACCAAATATCCGACAGCAGAACGCTTTATAACATTGGTCTTATTGATCCATATATCATCAAACACATCTTCCCCGACAGTAATCGGGTACACCTTGATCTCTGGCATACACAACCTCCTTGTTTAATATGTAATATTGTATCAAAATAAACAACAAAAGTAAATATATTAATATATAAACATATATTAATATAGATATATAAAAATACAAACATACACTCAAATGAAAAGCATAACAAGTCAAATAAATTCAGCCAATAAACGGTACAATAAACTATAACAAATTAAAAAGGAACAAAAGTGAAAGAATATAAAAAAGAAGTTGTTGCGGGAGTGGAGTATTCTCTACCAGAAGTCACATTGCTACAATCAACTGGGATCGGTGTTGCAGAGGTAGCGGGAAGAACCTGCTATGACTCGTTCGGGGCAAGCGAGAATGAAGCGGTCGTAAAATTCCAAGAGAGAATAGAGGCGGGAGACGAGACATACATGGAGATCAACGAGATCGAAAGTTCAGACCTGCTCGACAATTTGGCTTGGGTTTATCATCACCACTCTATCATAGAGCACGCTGTGGTCAGCTATCGCGTCAAAAACGTCTCGCGAGGAGTGTTGCAAGAGCACGCGAGACATCGCCTCCAGAGCATCAGCGTTCGGTCTTCCCGCTATGTCTTGGGGAATGTGATGAACGCTTATGTTGCCGTCAGAAAGACAACAGAACTGATCTCTGATGCAAGAATGAAGTTTCAAAGCATGGTAGGGGAGGGGAGACCAATAGACATACTTGTAGTCACAGACAGGGAGCAGGAAAAAATAGAAGCAGGAACGATATTCGACAAGCTCTATGCACAGGAATTGGTGATCGGACAAGAAGAATTTATATCACTCGCGATCGCAAAAAGTTCAATCCCCTTTTTGGAGGAACAATACCCCACATCAAAAGAGCTGTTTGACAGACTGGAGGCGGGAAAGAGCAAAAGAAATGTTGGAGACCCGTTCAAGCACATCGTTTCCGACAACTGGAAGACAGAAATGATCATTACCTTCAACATCAGAAGTCTAAAGAACTATATCGACTTGAGAAGTGCGGGTTCTGCATGGTTTCAAATCAGATGGTTGGCAAACGCAATCATCGAGGCAACCCCAGAAAAATATCTTGCACTGATCTCCAAAAAACACAGATACCAACACTAAAAGAAGAGGTACTACTCCTCTTCCGAAAGATGTTTGCTCAACTTCTCCATATTGTATCCAAGAATAGCGAGCCTGAGCAGTTCCGTAAACCAACCAAATCGTTTGAGTCTTGTGACCTTCTGATAGGTTGGGGAATTGGTGGATATACCAAGATGCGAGAACAGATCACTCTGCTTTTTGCACTTGAAAGGTTTTTTCATAGCCTCCCCTTCTGTTATAAAGTATTAAACACATTATAGCAGAATACACACACCAAAGCAAGAAAACATATAGATATATAGACATATAAGGATATAGATATAGAAACAAGAAGCAAAAAAGCGAAACTGATAGCCCTATGGGGCTTTGTAGTGGCGTACTATTATTTTTCCCAATATATGATAACACAAAATTATCTAAATAGAGCAGACTGGATAATTGTATTTAAAGGCATACCGATCATTATAGGCGCATACGTTTTACGGTTGACATTTAACTGCTATATGGATAAATGTAAAAACATATAAATATATATCCATATAAGCATATAAATATATTGACCTTTGCACTATTTTATAGTATAATATATTATAACAAAAGCAAAGGAGCAGACTTATGAACAAAACAATTCTTACTACACTACTAACAACAGTCACAGAAGAGAAAAAAGAGGTACTTGAAGCGGTAAAAACACTTCTGGGAAGCCCTATGATCTCTGCATCAACAGCAAAGGCAATCGAGAGCGATATTCTTCGTAACTACAATGCCGACAATCCACAAGAAGAAGTCCTTTTGAAACTTGCTCTGCAAAATGAGGCAGAAGTGTGTGAAGACAATACCTTTAACGAGGCGGAGAATATCGAAAAAGAGAAGCACACGGGAGAACTGGAAAAAGCAGTATTGTTTTTAGATGAATACGATGTGGAATATCAAATGAATAGAGAAGGAAGCACTCAGCCTGCATTTGGATATATCTATCCACGGCACAATATAAAATATGATCCACTCCCAGAAAGAGAAATAGAGGCGGACAAGCTCATTTGGGCGATAGAGACAGTTCTTGATAGTGAAGATACAAGCCTAAGCATCTATTACAGAAAACAGAACGGGGAAAAGAAGTGGATCGAGGCACAAAAACACACTCCAGAAGAGAAAACGCCAGAAGAGCTAAGAAAAATTGCGGAAAAAATGGTCAAAGCAGTAAAAAGAGGGGAAAATAGATATATCTACATTGTGGACAAAGAAACACAGAGCCCTAAAAAACTCTTCCTCGGAAGTATGATCTCATTCTCAGTAAAATAGAGGCAAGCGGGCTACTTAGCCCTGCTATTCTTGTCTTTGTGGGCAATATAAACTGCATAAACAGCAACAAAAATATTCACAAATGGCACAGCAAGCAAAATAGCCAACCAAATTACACCGCTACCCATTCTGCGGTTTACCTTGAAGATAATCGCCACACCAAGCACAGCCACAATAACCGCAAGAATACCTCCCGCAAGCAAATAGAGCTCCATAAAGCTCAAACTATTGATCCAGTTTACAATTTCCATACAAATTCCTTTATGCCTTGATTACTTTACTTGTTCCCAAAAGTTGTTTTTCCTGATATGCGTAAAAACGCTTTGCCCTGATCGCACTATCGTTGATAAGCTCTCTATATTCTGCATGAGAGTCCTTGTTTTGCATCTTTAACTTGAGCATATCCATAGTAAGGATCGCTCTTCCAATTTTCAGTTTGTCGTCACTAACACCAAGATGTATGCTCTTTCGACCTTCTTTTGGAACATTCTCGACCCAGAGCTTAATGAGCTCAACCGCAAAAACGATAAAACTGTACTCTCCATCCACAATCTTGCGAAGTTCTGGATCATCATTGTACTCACTTAGTCTTTTGACCTCTTCTTGTGTAAATTTCCAAAAACGCATACGAGCAAGGATGCTTGAGCGCAACTTTAAATACCGTTCGTCGATATGCTTCAATCCCTCTTCGAGTGTTTTGGAGATATACAGCTCAATCGTAAACAAAATAACCTTATTGAAGGTGGCATACTTTCCCAAGTCGCCACTCACATTACCTTTGCCTTTGGTTTTCTTTTTCTTTCTACCCATAGAAACCCCTAAAAATTAAACTTGACATATTTTAACAGAAAAAAGAAAAAAATAAAAGATTTTTTCTAAAAACTTGAAAAAAAAGAAGGAAAAAGATATAATATATTATAACGAGTAAGTGCTTTTTTGCCTATATGGTAAAATTGGGATAAAAAAGGATTTATAGATGGCACTTGAAATTACCGAACAACAGGCAAGAGCAATATTCAGAGAGATCAACGGAGCAGAGGAGGGGGAAGAGCTTGGTTTTTCCGAAACATACTTCGCGGAAGAGATACCAGAAAAAAACAGGGAGCTTGCAACAGAAAGCCTCTACAATATCCTCACCGATGAAAAACTACACGCTATTATCGGAGAGGACACAGAGGCGGTACAAAATGTAAAAAAAGCACTTGCTCTGATCGAAAAAGAAGATTTCGACGAAGGCTTCCCTTTTTTGAAATATGTTGAGAATATGTATCTTTATACAGACTATGATACAGAAAGACTATGGATGTCCATAGAGGATACGAGCGAAGAGTCGGTGGCAAGCGTATATGACACAGACCCATATTACAGAAACTACAAGTTGCACTCAATGTTCCTCAATGACGTGCTTCCAAAGATTGCGGAATACATGGAGGCAGTAACGGTACAGACGGAAAAGAAACTCAGCGGGAAGGACACGAAACTTGTTCTTGATATAGGCGGATCAGCGGAGTTCTCCTATGTGAACAAAGAAGACTTTGAAACATATCTTGATACAGACGATAAGTCCGTGATAATGGACAAATACCAAACGGAAGTCGAAATCTCCGCAAATACGGATTTTGAAAACATGGTGTTCCTCGAAGAGTCTGGAAGTACGCCGTTGAGCGAGTTGCCAGACTATAACGAGTTCCTTCAAGAGTACAAAGACAGCATAGAAGAGGCAAAAGAGACATATCATACGATATACAACCTTACAGAGCATCATTCAGACCTATCCAATGAAACCGTGGCGGTCGATGTAAAAACACACTCAATGGGCAGAATAGACGAAGAGGACGTGAAGGAAAAGCTCATGGAACAGGGCTATGACAAAGAAGAGGTGGAGGAGATTGTCGATGAAGACCTTGTAAACAAAATGGTAAGCAGACAAATACAAAACGCGACAGGTGCTTTTGAGAATACACCCAATCAGGTCTCATACGAGGGCATGACAGGAAGAATGGGTGGGCACGCTGTATTTAAGATAGAGGGCATTTCAGAACTTGAAAAAGACTATGAGGGATACACGGTACTCGATGCAGAAAGAGAGGGTATTGAATTTGAAAGAGACGGAAGAGCGATAACAGCAGAACCGCTAAAGGAAAGAATAGAAGAGTTCTCCGAGTGGATAGAGGGACTCCATACGAAACTCCTGAACATGGAGATAGTGAATGTGGATACCGTCGCCGAAAGCATCGCGGAAGAGTACCTGTTGCTCCCAGAGGAGAAACAGAAGATAAACGATGAAATAGAGGCAGAAAAGGCAAGACCGCAACATATTGACAGAGAACCGACAGGGAATTTCAGAATAGACGGCACAGCATGGATCACCCATTGGGGAGAAAACAAACCCCCAAAAGGAGAGCTTGGCTCAAATTATATCCAGATGGACACTGATCAGTTCTACTCCGACAATCTAACTCCAGAGGTGATCCTAAACAACCTAAATGACGGTCAATTTGGCGTTCAGAGTATAGACGGAGCAACAGACCTATGTATAGAGCAGGAGGTAAAAGTCACAAAAACATACGAGGATGACGGGAGTACGGTCGAATGGAAAGAGTGGGATGAACTTGTCGCTGATGCAACGATCATAAGGGATAATCAGGAGTCTATGGATGAGGTGCAAAAACAGCTCGATGAGAGCGGATACACGCCACTAAAGCCAAAGCCGAAAGAAGCAGAAAAGGAGAAAAAAAGTGCCCCAGAAGCAAAAGGGAAACAAAAAGCCCCATCAAAGCCGAAGCCTTAAAGAAAAGGCTTGCAGGATCGCAACTGCGGTTCTGGCAACTACCACACTTGTAATGGCATCCCCGCAAGACGACATAGTTTCGGGAGAAACCATTGCGAAAGAAGCCAACAGGTACATAGGAACACCCTATGTCTATGGCGGGAACAATATCAAAAAAGGAATTGACTGCTCAGCCTTTGTGAAGCACTTATACGGAGAACATGGGTATAAACTGCCAAGAAGGGCTGAATGGCAGGCTATGGACACAACAGGATGCCCAACCTATACTGACATTACAGAGGCACAAATAGGGGACGTTCTCTACTTTAGAAAGAACAAAGGCAAAGGGAGAATACACCATACAGCCATTATCACGGGTTTTAAAAATGGTCGCCCGATCATCACTCATGCAAAAGGGAAAAAATACGGAGTTGTAAGAGAAGTGATCTCCGACAGATACCTAAAGGAACTCACAGCCATCAAGCGTTTTGGGCTATGCACCTCCGCCCTCAAGCATAAGTTTACAGAGGAGGAGGTAGTTGAGGCAATACTCTCCATATCCGATGAGGTAGGAATTGCACCAAAAACACTTGTTGAGGTGATAACAGCACTCAGTAGCCTAAAACCCCTGACAATCTATGTTGACTTTGGAAAAGAGAAGGATGCCATAGTGAGATCACTCAAGGCAGACGGCGTATCTGTAAAAGAAAGAAAAGGCACAACAAGTGTCTATTTGACCATTGACAATCTCTTTCAGGCACAATATATAGCAATGGAGTTCAAGAAGTACGGCGTTCAGTTCTGGGCAGGACTTATGCTCGTCTCCTCAGACCTCTATACCAATGATACAATCTCCGACATCTTCTACCCTTCTGCAAATCTTGAAAAAGCGATAGACCCGCTCAGACGGTGTTCAGACAGGAACACAACAGCGGAGATACTCAAATGCTTAACGGCAGAATAATATATACATATAGACATATAAGCATATAAATATATATCTATACAATATTGACTTTTGTTCCCAAAACGGATATAATTAGGTATCTTAAAAGTAAGGGAAAGCGAATGTTGAGAAAACAACTCCATACCATAGCCAAATATAGAAGCGACAAAGCGTTTCAGGCATCCATAGAGAACAGAAACGATAAGACAGTAAGCAAATCAAAAAAACTGTGTGAGCTTGCAAGCTCTATGGGGAACAAAGCCAAAATAGAAATTGCAAAAAACCTGCTTGAGAGAAAAGGGTGGAGAAGCCTGCGCCATGACAAGACCGCGACAAATCTGAACTCGGTAGAGGGGAGGGTGCTTTTTGAAGGCATACCTCCCAGAGGAAAATACTTCAAAAAAGTCGTGGTCTTCCTGACAAACTTCGAGCCAAAAGCAATCGTGGTTCAAGATAATCCGAGAAAAGGATTTACTTGGATGATAAACGGACAGGCAGGCAAAAATGCCCACAATATACCACTCGACATACCACTATAAAGGAAAAGAATGAAACAGAACAGAAACACATCAACATCCCTCACTGTGGGAGAATTGATCAACGGAACGAACCCAAAAGGACATAAAACACTAATAGAGGTGCTCTCCCTCTTTACTATTCCAATCTTTATCTATCTCTATGCAGTATCTCCAGAATACATTGAGCGTTCAGGGGTACTTGCTGTTGAGGCATTTGCGGGAATTGAAAAAGAGAGGCTGATGGAAGTAGCCAGAACCCTTGTCGGATTTTGGGGAGCAGGAGGATATTTTGCTCTACTGCTCTGGATGCTAAAGGGGCGCATAAAACCAGTGGAAAACAACAAAGGGGAATAGATGGAGAAAATCTACCGATTTAAAGACGGTCACAAGTACGACGGATACGAGTGTTCCGTACATTGGAGCGGAGAGAAAGAGGTTCGTATCGTGCTTGATGTCTGTAACGAAAAAGAAGAGATTGATGGCAAAGAGATGACAGTGCCAAAAAGCGATCTGATCGAGTCGGAAGAGGAGGTTGGTGCATACATCGCGGACAAAGAGACGGTCGCCTACCGTGTAGCAGGGGGAGAGATGACATTCGAGCCTCTTGTTGTTGTAGGAAAAGGAGACCCATATCTTGAAAAATTCAATATCGCATTTTCTCCAGTAGCGGAGAACTATTCGCCCTCGTGTCTCATCGAGCAGGAAAAAAAGAAAGAAGGAGGGACACTCGAATGGATTGTAGGTGATATGATCTACCTTGAAGAAGATGACATTATAAAGATGATTGGCGAAAGTATCAAATCTGGGGAAATGTCAAAAAAGTGCGTGTCCTATCTTTGTGAGTGGTGCGGGAAGCGTATCCCAAAAGATTTGAATAAAGATACAGACACAGGCAACCTTGATGAGGACAGGGTGGTCTATTGCAGTGACGAGTGCGAAGCAAGTGCAAAAAAAGAAAATATCCTCGTACACTATGCCCTTAGACGATTTGACGAAAACAGAGCCCCTCAATGGAGTTGGACTTCCGTGGATGCAAAAGACGAGATAACCATCTCATTCCAAAAGCACACGGAAAGCATAGAGATCGTGATAACAAACGGCAACAGACTAATACTCAGAGCCGAAGCCCACAGTTCCAACTTCGACAACGAAGACAAGGCAAAAGAGAGAGAGTTCTATTTGGACAAAGAGGACGACGGCGTGATCAAGGGCAAAAAGCTCTGGCGGTGGTTGCAGACCAAGCATGGAGAGCAAAAGTATTACACGATGATCACCGAAGGCGACCTTTCCGAAGAGAACTGGGCGAAAGTGCGGGGGATACTCTCGATTGTGACCGATGTAGTCTATGAGAAGCAACGGGAGATCGAAATGATCACAGGAAAAAACCTCCAATATTGACAAAATAGAAAAAAAGAGCAAAAAATACAAAAAGAGGTGTTTTTTGCTTGAACTGACTTCAAAAAAACGCTATAATAGCAATGTTGCACGAAACATCCTGTCTCGCAAGAGAAAAGGGCATACTCGGCGCACCCAAGATGGCGCTTCTTTCGGCAACACCCAAAAACACATAAATAGTCCTTTCGACACACGACACTCTCCCAAAAGGAAAACTCCCCAAAGTAAACACCTTTTTTGTCGTGTGTCATACCATTGGCACTATATCAAATCACCCACTCCCTGACAGCAGGTTTTATCAATTTTCATCGTTTTACTTTGAGAGTGTTTGTCCAAGTTTTTTCTTGTTGGAAGGAAGGGGTTTTTGATAGACCACGTTACCCAATCAAATCACCCACTCCCTGACAGCAGGTTTTATCAATTTTCATCGTTTTACTTTGAGAGTGTTTGTCCAAGTTTTTTCTTGTTGGAAGGAAGGGGTTTTTGATAGACCACGTTACCCATTTCCCCCTTGAGAGCTCTTGCGATCTTGTTCTCGCGATAGACAATATAATTGGTCATCAGAGCCATCTCCCCGTTCTCCTGTGGCTTGCATACGGAGATCATGCTGAATATGCGGTCTTTGCCGTTCTTCCCCTCCCCTTGATAGAAACTCTTGTAGAAATGATAATCCTCGCCCTTTTTGATCACAAGGTCTGGGTCTTTGAGCGTGGGATGTACGCACATGAGAAGAGGACTTCTGTTCTCCTTGAACTCAATCATTTTCCAGAACTGGCTCTTGACACGCACGGAGATCGCGCCAAAGCCTGCATTGGTAGCGACATAGGCGTTCTGCCTTCTGTCCTCCCTGTCACGGCACAGCCCGAAGGTTTTGGCAAAAGGAACATACCTTGTCTTGCCGTTCCTGATCTTTGGTGCACGGTATCGCGGAGAGGTCTGCGCCACAAGTTCCCTATCGAGCCTCCCGTCATCCGTCAGTCCGTAAGCCATGCCTTTCTCCTGTATGGAATTAATTGTACCCATTTTAGCAAAACACCAAAGTAAGTATCCCCCATAGAGAAATATCCTTGAGCTTCTATGTATATATAGCTATATGTCTGTATGGCAATATGTCGATATAAACATTTATCCATACATCACCTGTATGAATAGATAAAAATATAGATATATGACTATATGGAACATTGGGTAACTTGAGGGAACATACGGTAACTTCGGGCTAAAACAGGTAAATATATAGAAATATAGATATATAGAAAAATTTGACTTTTTTGTTTTAAACTGTTATAATTTATTAAACAAAGCAAAGGAGCACAGATGAGCGCACTGATCAACAAGCTGAGCGACGGAAAACTGGACGAGTTTATCCAAAAGAAATTCACAGACCCTATGGTGGCGATGAACGTATCCATGATCCAATCCAAAGCCTTCAAGGATTTGGTGGAAGAGGATGCACAGGAAACCGTAATGAAAGAGTACGAGTGGAAGATGTTTGCCGTGGCGAACAACGGGGTAGTGACACCGCTGATGAGCCTTGTACCTAAAGAGGGCGTAGAGCCGACAGTGACACGCATCAAGGTCAAAACAGCCTTTGAGTGGAGAGAAACGGACGTATTCTCGGCAGGCGTAGCCATCTGGGTATATGCCATCAACCATACCGCATGGGCGATCCAAGGGTCTGACGATCTGAGCGAAAAGTACAAAGAGGAGCATATCGAAACGCTCAACAGCTACTATCACGACATCAGAGACTATGCTATCGGGGACACCGAGATCACAAACCTTGATGAGGTCATCGGACAAAAAGAGCTCGATAAAGCCTCCATCTACAATATATTGGACTGAGGAGACACAATGCTGATATATTTCAGACACGGACAACCTGACGGAATGGTCACGGTCGTCGAAGTGACACACGGGGCGAGAGGCACAAAGGATAATAAAATCCACAAACCGATCGAAAAGGCGCACGAAACCCACCAGAAGCTCATCAAAGAGCTCGAAGAGGACGAGATACTTGTACTTGGCAACAGCTCCGTACTGGGCAACGGTATCTTCAAGGACAACCTTTTTGTGCAATACACGGGTATTGAGTCAAAACACCCGCAAATCTTTACCCCGCACCCAGAGGTAAAGCCAGACCAACCCAAAGTGGAAGAGAAGTACCGCAAGGCACGCCTCTCTTACCTTGGAAAGATCATGCAACAGCGAGCCGAAGACATCAAGGCAGGCAGAACGCCCATCTCACACGATGAGATAGACGACCTTGAGGAGAAGTTCATCGCCCAAAGCAAAGAAGAGATGCGCGAGGAGATCGCTAACCTGAAAACATACAGAGAGCTCGGAATGATCGTAGAGCCCGTATGTGTAAAACAGCTTTAAGGAGGCAAAATGGCAGAGATAAAAGCCAGAAGCTACATCACCAGTATCCAAGCATACACTTACTTCAAGAACGGGGTGTACGCATCACCCACGGTGAAGTTCAAAGACCAGTCGAAAATCCCGTTCGACTGGGACAGGGCGGAACTTGCTTCTGGAATGAGCGGAGTGGACAGCAGGGAGGTCTATGAAAAGGACATCATCTCCTGTGTGATCCACAACGTACAGACAAGAGGGAGGGTAGAGCGCAAGAACGGCACATTTGTCGTACTCGGCGTGATACCCGTATCCAAACCAGATGGCTCAGTCGTGAAAATGCCGACAGAAGCCCTCAAGGATTGCACCCTTGCATCATGCAAAGAGGTGAAGGTTATGGGCAATGCGAACCGCAACCCAGAAGGCAACAAGGTACTCGTAGAGGAATACAACAAAGCAGTAACGCAATACAATCAAAACCAATCAGAGGAGAAAACAATGAGCAAAATGAACGCATACGCAATCACGGACGACAACGGAGTAGTACACACGGGATCAAAAGCAGACATGAGAGAGGCACTTGAAGCACTTACCGCACCAAGAAGCACACTCGAAGCAAAATACGGAGAGGACGAAGCACAGAACCTCATCGACAAATGGACGAATGTCGAAACAAACGGAGAACTGAAAATGAGCGAGATCGCCCCAACCAACTAAAACAGCGGAGCACCTTTTGGAAAAGAACCAAGAAAAGACAATGGTCGTCACAAAAGCAGAATACCCAAAATGGAAGGACGCTTACTGCAAGCTACTTGCCACAAAGGAACAGAGACGACAGATATGTCCGCTGAGCTACGAAGAGCTCTTTGAGAACAAATACAGGTCGGCACAAGCAAAGGCGATGACAAGGGAACTGCAAAGACAGATACGCGCAATGCGCAAAACAAGCGCGTTGAACCTCATCATAACCCTGATGGTCATATTTTTGCTTCCGAGCCTTTTTAGAGGCATCTGGGACACATTGTGGGTATATGTAGCAGGCTTTGCGCTTTCTGCATCACTGTTCCCGATACTGTTTACCAAATATGCACTGTGGATCATAGCGGGCACAGTACCAGAAGAGACAGAAAAAGAAGACAATACAGACAAAAAGGAGTAGAGGATGCCCCCACCATCACAACCGCACCTCATCGAACCAGACAAACTTACCGTAGAGATCAAGAAGGTGTTTGGTCGGTTCGACAACGGATACATCATCGCATCGACAGAGGAGGGGCATACTGTCAAGGGGAGTATCCACCATGAGCCTGACGACATAGAGGGAGAGAAACTAACCCTTACAGGGAAGTGGGTAAAACACCCCCAGTACGGAGACGGTTTCGAGTTCACCCAGTATGAAGTAAACGGCAATCCAGACTTCTTCTTCCTTACCAAGATGTGCAAGGGCATCTCAAAGAAATCCGCGTGGGAAATCATTGAGAAGGTAGGCGACCTCAACAGGGTCATAGAGCACCACCCGTCAGCACTGCTTCAAATCAAAGGTATCGGCGAAAAGAAACTCAAATCTATCATTGAAACCTACAATAAGAACAAAGAGTATCAATCCTTGGCATCGGTACTCCTCCCTGTGGGGTTGACACCACAGAAGATACGGAAGATACACGAGTATTTCAAGGAAAAGAAGGTCGATGCTATTGTAGAGATCAGAAAGAACCCGTACATCCTTACAAGAATAGAGGGAATAGGGTTTAAGCGTGCCGACGAAATAGGGCTTATGCTCGGCAAAGAGATAGGCTCTTACGAAAGGGTGTATAACGGGATCATCCACTCTTTGAAAAACTATGCTGAAAGAACGGGAAATACCTGCATCGAAAAAGAAACCCTGTACGAGGAGAGTTGTGCCGTATTGAACACCGATGGGGTTTTTGTAAGGGTAAAGAAACCCGACGCGGGGAATGTTCCCATAAAAGGAGTACCCGACGAGGGGGATTTTGTCACATTGACCTTCAATCTCACAAGAGAGCAGTTTGCGGTAACACTCTCTAAGATGGAAGAGAACAAAGAGATAATGAAAATCCCTGACGGTGACGGCAACGAGATGTTGACCATCCCATATATTGCAAATGCAGAGCTTTATATCAGGGAAATATTGCTCAAATATGGGAAAGAGGAAAGATCAGAACTCTTGATAGGGAATATGTTTGACAGAGTGATGGTGGCATTTCAAGATGAGGTACACGGTATTACCAATGGGTTTAAGTTTGGTAAAGATCAAATGAAAGCACTCGAACTGGTAAACAAGCGTTATCACATTACCTGCATATCAGGATTGGCAGGAAGTGGTAAGACTACAACGAGTAAGGCAATCCTTAAAATGTATGAACAGGTCTTTGGGTACGAAGGGATTTATTGTTGTGCCCTGTCTGGGGTTGCTTCTGCAAGGATCAAAGAGGTAACAGGTTTTAGGTCTTCTACCATACATTCAATGTTGAGGTTTCACGGTGGTACTTTCGAGTATGGGCTTGACAAGAAGTTGCCATATTCACTAATACTGCTCGATGAAGCATCAATGGTTGACAGTTACCTCTTTGCATCTCTGCTAAAAGCGATAGACTTTGACAGGACAACGCTAATATGTCTTGGGGACTATGGGCAACTTAGACCAATAGGGTTCGGAAGAGTGTTTAGGGATATGATCGAAGAGGATTATGTTTACAGTGTTGAACTTAGAGAGGTCTTTAGGACATCCGAGGACAAGATAGTCAACGTCTTTGCTACACAGTACGTCAGAAACGGAAAAGTACCAGAGGGCTATGATAGCGGAAGATACAGTGACTTTGTATTCAAAAAGGTTGAGATAGACAACTTCTGGTCAAAGAAACAGAAGGCTTCCAAAGAAGAGCTCAAAGAAATGAAGGAAGAGAACAACAAGAAGATCGTCAAAGAGATAGAGAGATACTCTTCGCAATTTTTAAGACAAATGCACGAAAGATTTAACAAAAAAGACATAAGAGGCTATATAAGAACATTCCAAGTCCTCTCTCCATACAAAAAAGGAACAGTTGGTGTCTTTGAGTTAAACAGGAAGATACAACAGCAGGTAAATCCGTACAAGTATGAAAATGCAGAAGAATTGAAAATGCGCAAGGATGTGTTCAAACTAAGGGACAAGGTAATACACCTGACAAACACAGATATGATCGTGTCATCACTTGAAACATACAGAAAGTTCGCAACGGAAGGAAGAGTGCCAGAGTTAAAATCTCTTGCCGATGAGGTTAATAGCGGAGTAGAAGAGAGGAGGGTATTCAATGGAGAAATGGGGGTTATTATCAACATCATGCTTGAGGAGGACTTGATTGCTGTATATTACCCAGAAAGCGATGAGCCCTACATAGCACTCTACTCAATCGAGGATTTTGATGATGGAACTGTCCAACACGGGTACGCAACATCCGTACATAGGTCTCAAGGCTCTGAATACGAAAATGTGATTATTCCGTTCACAACAAGTCATTGGGCGCTTTTGAGTAGCGACCTGACATATACTGCAATGACAAGAATGAAAGAGAGGCTGTATGTCATAGGAGAAACATTCGCTTTTAAAAGAGCGTGCGAGAACAAACCAGTAAACGAGAAAAAAACGGTACTTTCTCTGATGAGCCCTAAAAATGGTGACAAAAGGCAACATAGATGAAAAAAATAGTGTATAATTATATTCAATTAAAGGAGGGAAATGATGAGCGCGGTTGCTTATGATCCACAGGTACTTACTACACCACCACTAAATGCAGGAATGGTCTTTGCCAACAAAGAGCCTATCTCCAAAGAAGAGGAAATACTCGTGGCTCATATCCTGAAAAACAAGCCTGTAACAAACGAGAGGAGAGATGAGGTCACTGGTGAAGTTTTGGGCAACAAGTACGCAATCAGAAATATCATTCTTGCCCTAAATGCGATTGATACAAAGAAAGACCCAGACAATGCTCTTCGTATAGCAGAAAAATACAACGAGATTTTCTCTGTATCTATGTTTTACACTTTTTCGGGGGGCATCCCGCTTCGAGAAGCAACACCTCAAGAGTTCGCATTTGTTACGGAAACGATAAGGCAAGAACTAACGAAGCTCATCATAAAGAAAAATGGTTCAAGACTCAATAGTGAAGAAGAGGACAGAGTAAACGCATACAACGTATTCTTATCTACAACTGAAAAAATTTGGAGAAACAGAAAAGAAGCGTGATAAAGAATAGGTTGTCGCATTGCGAAATACAGAAGAAATTTCTTCGACAATATTGGGATTTGGAAAATGGGAACAAAAGATAAAATAACCATTCCTTTTATGTGCAAACGAGAAGAAAGGTGCTATGATAAAGTACAAAAAAAGATACAAAAGGGATAAGAGGTATGCAATTTAACAGTCTCCAAAGAAACTTGGAAATAGCCAACAAAGTGGTCTCCAAGATAAAAGAGAACTTTTCTTTCATTAAATCAATAAATATGGATACGGGAGAAATAATTTTCTTTAGTGGAGAAAATGGAGAGAATATTGCCAGAGAACTGTTTGATACGGAAACACTAAAAGGAAAATTTGCAACAGCAAGTATATTTACAGAGATATACGATCAGCCAAAGCAGGACATTAGACTCATTTTCAACAGCAAGTGGCTAAAACTATCGAACTCTATTCCTATGAATGTTGACGATATTGTCGAGGCATATATTTTAGTTTATAACGAACTGAATGAATTATCAAAGGATACGCTGTGGGGCTAACTGGTTCTGGAGACAAAAGAGTAATAGAAAAAAGTGGGATACTGTCAAGAAAATTCCCTTCTTTATGTACCCTATACGTCAAATCAGAAAAAGACTTTATTGAGTGTGCAAGAAGAATGAAGGAAGCAGTTTCAGAGGTAAGCAAAAAACTTGAACTCAGTGAGAGTGATGCTCAAAGGCTACACTCTCTTTTCTCGGACACCCTTGAGTATGCGGAAAACTATCAGTCATATCATAGGGGGACAAGAAAATATATTGATGCTATTATGAGAGACATTTGTGATACCAAGAACACAATCGTTGACTATCTATCAATAGGGTTTAGTGACGACCAAAAAGAGGAAGAATTAAAAAAATTCATTCCAAAACTGATAAAGAAACTAAAGAAGTCATTTAGCTTAGGGGGGGATGAGATAGCTACTCTTGGTGTAAAGCCAGAGGAACTGGAGAGAAAACTAAAGAACGCCCTCAGCATCGTAGATCAAAAGCAGGAAGTGATCTATGTTGATGAGCTTGGCAACACACTCGCCAAAACAACGATCGAAAGCGATGAAGCGATCGAACTGAAAAAGAAATTTGCGGAAGCAATAATACTCCTTGACTTTGAGATAGAAAGACTAAGAGCGTGGGAAGAAAGGCTCGAAAAAAGCGGAATGATAGTGACAACATACAAAAAAATTACAAAAAGAATTTTGGAAAAATATTATGGAAGCTATGCTCAAGGTGCTCAAGGTGCATAATGAAGGAAGTTGTTGCCCACTTCATAGGGAGTATAAGCAGGCAATAAAAAAACTAAATTTTCTACTACAAGAAATAGAACAGGCGACAAAAAGTGAACAAGATGCCACTGAATACAAAGTACAATTTGTATCAGGATATTTTCATCTAAAGCAAGTGGTGCAAGCATTAAAAAACATGATCAGCGAGAGAAAAAAAGAACTCGAAAAAAGCAAAGAAAATACAAAAAACAAACAAGAGATAGAGGAAATAAAAAAAGAGATTGAAGCACTAAGAGGCGTAGAGTATGACGCAAATATGGAGATTGTAAAATTTAGAACACCTTATGAGAAGGCGAGCATAGCCATCTCTTATGGTATAGGTGTTACCGTTTAGAAAATCTGCTTATACAGACAACCGTTAGCAGGATGCCTTGTTGCCACTGTCGTTAGCATATTCAATAAAGAATACACGAAAATATGGAAGCCACTTCTCCGACTTTCTAATAATGTCTTCTCCTTTTGGGCAATGCTTGATCATTTCGGAGACCATCTGATCTTTACTCTTTGTAATCTTCTCCCATTCGTCTATTGTGTGTTTGTCACTAAAGTATTGACCAGTAAAACCGCACTTTCTTTTTAGCTTCTTCCTAAAATACCTTTGTGTTTTTAAGGTGATAAGGTTTCTCTCATCCTCGGAAAGCTTTTCAAGATCAAAAGCATCCACAGGATATTCAGCATTTACCTTCATTGTCTTGATTACGGACTTATAATACCCTATATCTGCATTTTTAGCACGTTTGATTGCGTGATTTATCTTTGTTTTCTTTGTAGCCTTGTCTTTCACCTGCTTGATCTCTTTTTGTGGTGTATCAGCGCAAGCACCTTGTTTAATTGCGACTATATCTGACTTCTGTATAGCGATAGGGCTGTCTTCGGACACTGTTTCTGTGGAGAACTTACTCTTGCCAGAAGAGGCTTCTGTTGCTATACAATAAGATGAAAAAATCACAACCCCAAGTGACATAGCCGTAATTTTTTTTAACGCTGAAAAACTCATTTGTTTATTCCTTTTTTGTGAGAAGTGCAAAATAATGAATAATTTTAACATAAAGATAGCCACGATTTATGATTTATGCCAAAAAGAATACACATATTTCTAAAAAAAACAAAACAATGAAAAAAAATATATTTTCTTTCTAAAAAAATAGAAAAATACTTTCATTTTTTTCATATACTTGTTATAATATCAATACGACGAGAGGGGAGCGCATACCCTCCTTTAGCTAAGATGAACCAATATGTCAGTCAAGCATAGCATCTGAAAACCTCTCTCGTCCAACTCCAATCGTAAAACAATCATTATTGCACAACATTTTCATAATAAAATATACCTATACCTATTTTTATCTTTCATTCTCGTCGCCGTGAAACAGAAAACCAAATTATTAAAATAAAGAAGAAAAAGTAGAATGAGGGGTGAAAGAAACTGCCCACAAAGGGACAGCCTTTTTGGATGGATCGCGTTGTCTTACTGCTTGCTATACATAGGATACAGCTTTCGCTCCTCCATAGACGTTCTTTTTGTGAGTGTATCACCAACTTCTCCAAGGTCTTTGAGGAACTTGTCTTTGTTTCGTTCAAAGTTTTCTCTGTTGGAATATTTTTTGACAAAGAAGATAACGCTTTTGGCAATCTTTGTCATGTTTCTCTGGAGATCATTCAGCATTGCCTCGTGGAGCTCATCACCACCATACTTCTTGCGAAGATAGGTATAGAGTTTTTTGTCCTCAACGAGAATGTGCATCTCAAGACCAGTTTTAAACTCGTCAAGAAGATCGACAAGCTTGTGTGAAAACTCTGGGTTCTCTTCGTAGGTTTCTTTGATCTGTGCAAAAATCTCAAAAAGTTCTAAATGATCGTCCTTAAACTGATCGATCAAATCCTCTTCATACTCAAAAGTCTCTTCAATAGAGATGCCTTTTCTTCCAGAAGCCTCTTCTTTCTTTTCGAGACCCAACAATTTTCGTAAAAAGCCCATAGCTATCCTTTCTTTGTTTTGAATTAACATATTTTAGCATAAAAAAAAGAGCAATGTTGGTATTTGAATTACCTTTTTGTAATAATTGCGGAAAAACAATTTATTTAAGCCTTAATCTTTCTTGCGTGTGCCTCTTTAGCCAATTCTTTTTTCTTGTCTTCTCTTTTTTCTTTGTTTCTTAATGAGGTCTGCTCAACAACAAGTTCTTCATTCCTATATCGCAAAAGGTGTTTTAGCTCATCGCCAACTTTTGCCTCAATCTCATCAGATACAAATAAAATATTTTTATCAACATTCTTTCTTCCTTTGCCATTTTTATTCCCAAAAAGGGTTGCAATGTGAGTGTAGTCCTCGCTACCATCAAAGATATAATATGCGTCAATAATCATTTTTTTTCTATCTATCTCGTAATCAAGATAATAAAACGCCCCAGAAGACCCATCATCATTTTCGATCCCAAAGTTAACATCTATCCCTTTTAGAAGATTTGCTCTTCTGATTTTTTTAATATTTTCTCCATTTTCCCTGTTCCAATCATCAAAATACATCATCTTTTGTTCGAGTGAAATATTTGGATCATCCTCTATCGCTTCATATCCTTGCTCAAGATGAGAAAAATATGTATCAAACTCATCATACCCAAAAAGATTTTTTTCGGAAGCATCAGGTAGTTTGATATGTCCTTGTCGCAAAAGACGTTCTTGCGTAGCAATATTGATCTCATCATTTGTATGTTCGGTTCTTATGTATTTATCCTCATCTTTTGTAGGAAAAAACTGATACCTAAAAGAAGGGAATTTGATTGCAGTTTTTACAGCATCGTCAATATTCAATCCTTCAACACTTTCTCCTGCAAGACAAAGAAGAAAATCTTTAGCTTTAAACACGTCCCCATCAACATTATCGAGAAGCTGTTTTGAAAATTGAGCAAAAAATCTATTATTCATTTCTCCGTGGAAATATCCTTGTAGCCTATTCTCTGGTTTGTCAAGATAGGCATTTTGAGAAAATGCCAAGTTTGAAAGTTTCGTAAAAAGCAAAAGTTTCTCTGCTTCTTCCGAAAGAGGCAAAATTCTTTCTTGCACCTCTTTTAAAATAGAGTATGCCGTAAGCTCTATATCCCCCTCTTCAATCCATGCCTCTTGAATAAGTTGCAATTCCTCATCTGTTATTATATGCTTTTCTCTATCTGGGAAAGTTTTATTATCAGTATCAAGAAGTTTTCTAAGAATAAGACTTCTAAACTCGATAGAATAACCTCCCACATTAGACATCCCAAAGCGATGGTTGTCTTTATTGTAAATAAGTTTGGCATGATCTTTGTGATTATAGAGGTCTCTGTTTTCCCAAAAGCCATCTCTCAATGAAGATAGCCAATTTCTAAACTTCTCAAGCTCCTGCATATAGCTATATTGCTTCGCTAAAGCGTTAAGAGTTTTATCCTCTGTTAGCAACGAACAAAGCCAGCAACCATAGCGAGCGCTTTTCCCACATCCCGCTTCATATTTGTCATATTGGACAAGCCCATCCTGTAATGTTTTACACTCTGTATCTTCTCTTTCAAATCCCGCTTCGGCATAAACTTTTCCAAGCTTTACACCATCGAGCCAAGGGAGTGTTTCACTGTCAAGATACGTCCACACGTCTCTTTCCGACATATACTCTATCGGCATAAGCACATTATTTTTTGGATCATTGATGTCTATTTTAAGCATACCATCAATAGTATTTTCTTTTATCCTGTTTTCTCTTTCTGGGCTTTCTGCTCTTCTTGTTCCAACAATACTTAAAAACCCTTCTGGGTGAAGACTTTGGAGTTCCTCAAGTCCTCTTTTTTGAGGACGTAGTTTTAGCCTATCTGTGCACCACCTGTAATCGCGTCTTGGAACAGCATATCCTCTACCGATCATTAGGTAGAGATAGCTCTCTTCTGGAATAGGCTTGAGCCTTCTTATTTTTATTGGAAGATTGTGTTCTTTAGCAAAAGCCTCCAAGCTTTCAAGGTTTTCATTTATATTATCTATTGTGTTATCCATTTCAAGGAGAGTGTCAGAAAAAGAGACATAAACTGGTTTTGTTGGGTTGTTTACTCGAAGCAATGCTTTACACACACAATCAAGAACAGTTGAACTATCCTTCCCTCCCGAAAAAGCCACAGCAAACGGTCTGGAGTCGTTTTCATAGTAGTGCCTCAACTCTTCAACGATCTTCTCTATCTCAGGCAACTCTTTTTTGTAATTGATAGGTGCGCTCAACACATACTCCTTTATAATTATGTCAAATTATAACACAGCTTTGGAGTAGGGGAATGACTGTATAATTACTTGAGCTTCTTTTTCATTGTTTTTGGTCTTATGTTGGACATTGTGTTTATTTTATCAAAATCTTCTATGTGCTCTTTAAGATCATAATACCCAAGATTTTCTCTTGCCAACGGAGTACAGTCATCATCCCCAAGGAAATTTAAAACAGGCTCTACTTTTACAATAGCAGGACGAACATCAATAATACTTTCTATTGGGATACCCAATGTTCTTGAAACAAAATCGAAACTTGGTTTGCCCCTATGTACTACCCAGTTGACTGCGGATTTTCCATTTTCGTCACAATACCAGATTTTCCACTCATCAAGTTCTTTTGTACTACTTCTTTTTTTTGTCAATGGTTTCCCTCTCTCCATTCAACAAGTCGTTCAAGGTGTTTTGTTTTTTTTGAAATATTATCATAAACAACCTTGCCAACTTCACAAAGAAGAGCCCCGTCACCAACAAGTTCCTTGAGCCTTGATTTTAATATAGAAATATCAGTTTTTGTCTTGGAGATAAGTTGCTCAACCGTAATTCCATGAGCAATACAATATTCACTGATGGACATTCCATAAATATCATCATAACTTATGTCTTTTTTTCTATTCTTACTCACCAGTTCATCCTTTTTTCTATAAAACAAATCATAACACATAGTCAAAGTAAGGAAGCAGAAACAAGATCAAGAAAAAAGATGTTTTTCGGCATCTGCTTGGTTTTGAACTACGCCTGCCTTATCTGCAAAAACAACATCGATCTTTTTTGATAGATAATTAACGATATAGCATTTTTTACCTGCTTTCTTGGCTAAACCTATGCTATGCTTAGTCCCCTTGCTTTTTCCGTCCCAAAAGGCAATACAAATATCACAAAAGTCAATAATTTCCTTATTCCTTCTATACCCCGCACTTTTCCCGTACTTTTCCCAATCAGGTAAAAATTCTGTTATTTTAAGATTGTTTATGCCTGCATAATCCCTACAAAGTAAATCAGCACCAACAGCGCCACCAGATACAAATTCGACAGAAGGATAATGGGATATTAGTCTATCAAGAAGCATAAAGAAATACTTGTTGTCAGAAAACCCTCTGCTTCCAACAACAGCGATTTTAACATGAGATGGCAGTTCTTCTATATTTACGCCATGAAAAGAAAGCCATTCCGACAAAATATGACGATGACAAAACTCTCCTGTCTTTTCATAGCACAAAAGAATTGAATTTGAAAGACTCGCTTCAATTTCAGCGGGATCAAGGTTGTCAAGAACTTCTTTTACATATCGAAACCTATATTCAGCCTCATCTATCTTTCCGTCCTTAAAATCACGAAGGAGAGTTTCCGTTGGTGCAAGATCAATTCTAATCTCATCAAAAGACCCATTTGGGGAACTTCTCGCAATAGAAACACGCCTTTTATGCTTCGGGAAATTCCTGTGATTTCCAAAATATGATGTAAAGAGCATTTGATTATCTTTCTCCTGTTGATCCAAATCCTCCAGTTCTCTCTACATCGGACGAAATGCCAAACAAGGATGTTTTATGCTCAAGAAGAAGAGCTTGTGCCACTTTATCTCCCTTGCGAATAAGGTATGAACCTTCCCCAGAGACAATAGTAAGTATCATTCTGATCTCATCAGGGTAATCAAGATCAATAACACCAGAATGTGAAATGATACCTTTTGCCCGAATACCACTTCTCGGCTTTAGAGAAATGTAATGCCTATCCATGAAATCTTCAAACCCAGAACCCATCAACATTTTAATACCTTCTTGGTTAATCTTTATACCAAGAGGAACAAAAGACACCTTTCCAGATGCAACTTCGCAATCTTCTCTTGCATAAAAATCAATACACGCACTATGTTTTGTTCCTTTTGTGGGCAATTTTCCATCCTTAACAGTTGTAAAAAAATACATCTTTTTCCTTTGTTTTTTTATTTATATTATAACATAAAGCAATTTATATGTCTATATATTTATATGTCTATATAAGATAAGCATTATAGCATCAAGAAAGGATGAGTGAACGCAAAGACAAATCCATCCTGTTCACAACCTCAAGTGTTTTCTCGGCATCATAGATGGCGGAGTGATAATTTCTTTCATCAAAGGCAATATCATAGAAAAGACAAACCTCCCTTAAAGTTGGTGGCTTAAAACAGTTTCTTCCAGAGGGAGATGAGAGCTTTAGAATATTTTTATTTTGAGCCATCGTGCAAAAATATTGATCAAAGAAAAAGTGTCTGGAAATATGTCTTTTCTCAAAAGAGACATTGTGTGCAACGACAGTTCTTTCTCCTTGACAAAAGGATGCAATATCAATATCATCCTTGTAGTATTCCGCAAAAAAATCACTACTTGCATTTCTTTCTTTTTCAATCCGATCCAGATCAATACCATGAGTCTTGAAATGATGAAACCCTATTTCGTTCAAAGGATAATAAAACCTGTGAAAAACATCTATTGTGTGGAATTTTCCATTATTATCCTTTTTTGCCTTTATGATTGCAAGCTCAATTATATCATTTATTGAACTTCCCCCACTTTCCATATCAATAACTAACACGCCTTAATCCTTGTTTTTTTATACATATTCTTTATTGATAGAAACTTGTCCCGACTAACAGGGGAAAGTTTTATAATAATGCGATAATCATCATTTTTCCCAGAAACCTCTTCAATGTCTGGAACAAAAATATTTTCTTGCTTGTCATCAATAATAAGACCTAATCGAACAAGTGTGTCTTGCAAGGGCTTTATTGTGCTGTATTGATTGTCGTGATCTCTGCTTCGAGGATTTACAAAGGTGTATTGAATAATAGTATATTCAAAAGGGGTATGATAAAGAAGTGTTCTTTTTTTTAGGTAATCAAAAACTTTCTTTTGTGTCAGGTAGCACTCGTCAGCACCTTTCTTGAAGGCACTTTTGTATCCATTTTGACTTCTTTTCCCCCATTGAGGCAACCGCTCATAAACATTTTTAGAAATATGTTTCCCATGCACGACAAGGACAACATCTTTTTTGCCAAGAGAGCTTTTATCAATTTCATACCTAAACAAAAAAGATTTTGCAACTTGCTTTTGTGAGTTGTTGTGTCTTACACCTTTCTCTCTCCCAAGAGAAGACGAAAGAAGCATCGCCTCTCTTAATTGCAAACTTGATAGACTATCTGATTTATTGAGACCATATTTTTTTCTTATCGAATTGATCGCCTTAATAGACACATTGAATGACATATATTCTCACTTTTCCTAATTACAGTTCATCTATTGCCTCTATCGCATCATTTGGCAACTCCTCAACACTATCGGGAAGGTGTGTGTCTTTTTTTTCTTCTTGCGCAACATTACTCCTGTTGTGATATTTTTCATTGATTTTGGTTTTAGTTGAGACTTCATTTGCGACTTGATTGAGTAGGTTTGTAGTTCCTTTGCCTGCAAAATTGGCAAAAT
>Ga0256843_1000414_pt1 | contig 36493 bp, 38 predicted proteins | sample AlvinellametaG_FD_191572 | JGI IMG/M metagenome (GOLD analysis project Ga0256843, IMG submission 191572) | Pompeii worm associated microbial communities from hydrothermal vent at the East Pacific Rise, Pacific Ocean - Alvinella | ecosystem: Host-associated > Annelida > Integument > Unclassified ...
TTGGTGCTATGGGTGTTAAACAGATAGTATGTGGAGCTGCAAATGTTCGTGCTGGATTGCGTGTTGTTGTAGCAACACTTGGTGCAGTGATGCCAAATGGTATGGAGATTAAGCCTGTAAAACTTCGTGGTGTTGATTCACAAGGTATGATCTGTTCAGCAGGTGAGATCGGTTTACCTGAAATAGGTAAAGGTATTGTTGAACTTGATGGAAGTGTAGGGGATTGTATACTTGGTGAAGAAGTTTCTACAAATTTGTACTTTAATGATGACCTTATAGAGATAGAACTTACAGCAAATAGAGGTGATTGTTTAAGCATTTGTGGTGTTGCACGTGATTTAAGTGCAGCTTTGGATCGTCCATTAAAAGAGTATACTAGTGAAGATAATGATGATAGACGTGGGATAGGACGTGTTGTAGCACTTACACATGAAAAAGAGCTTGATATCTCAGTTGAATATAAAGCTTTAGAACTCCAAAACCTTGCATTACCGTTTCTTGTAAAATTGCGTTTAGCACAGATTGAACAAACATATACAAATGATATTGATGCAATACTTGCATATACAACACACGCAACAGGTGTGATACTTCATGCGTATCCACAAGAGTTTTTTGCTCAGGAACAAAGTGTTGCAAAGATAGTGTTGAGTGAAGATTCAAAAGGTTTTAGTGTTGTGAAAAATATTGATGGTGTGATTGCATCATATATTGGTGTAAAACAAAATGAAGAATCGTATGTAACACAAAAGCAAGGAATTATCCTTTTAGAAGCTTCATACATTGCACCAGATAAAATTTCTAAAGAGATCGCTGAAAATAAAATTGCTGTTGGAGATGAGTTTTATAGAACTTCTCGTGGTAGTGAGCCTTCTTTAGAATTAGGGATAGCATATTGTACTGATCTTTTAGAATCAACATCACAAACGACAACATTTAGTGGTGTTGTAAGCTATACAACATCAGTTAAAGAACATGTTGTTATTGTAACAAAACAAGAGATCGATGCTATTATTGGTGCTGATATAGATAAAGTAACCATTACAAAAATCTTTAAAAATCTTGGATTTGATACATCAAAATCATCTACAGATAATTTTGTTATTACTATTCCACAGTTTCGACATGATATTGTAAATAAACAAGATGTCATTGAAGAACTTGTGCGAATGGTAGGGATTGACAATATCCCATCTAAACCATTTGTTTTACAAGAGGACAACCGTTTAGAAGATAATTATTTTGCATATAAAAAACGTTCTGTTTACAGACATAAAGCTGCACAAAGTGGTTTTTTTGAATCAGTACATTTTGTTTTTGATGAAAAAAAAGTTTTACAAGAGTATGGATTTAATACAACAAAAGATGAATTAGAATTGCTTAATCCTATAGTGCAGACACTTGATACACTACGTCCAACACTTTTAACAGGATTATTAAAAGCAGCATCGCAAAATGTAAAAAATGGCTATAGTAGTGTACGCCTTTTTGAAATTGGTTCGGTCTTTACACCAGAGCGTAATGAATCTCTTCGTATGAGTTTCATATTTAGTGGTGATAAAGAACAGGAATCACTTTTAAATGGAGGAAAACCTGCAAAAATTGATTTTGGTTCATTTGTTCAAAAAATAGCAGATATTATAGGTGATGTAACACTCAAAGAGTCTAAACCAAATCATAAACTTGCACATGACTTTCAAGTTGCTCAGGTGATACAAAATGGTGTAGTAGTCGGGGAATTATTTAAACTTCATCCAACAGTGCAAAAGGTATATGATTTAGATGTGACATATATGTGTGAATTAGATTTTTCTCAATTACAATTTGGACTTAAAACAGCGCAAAAACGTTCAAAATATCAAGCATCTTTTAGAGATCTTTCTTTATTGGTTCCTAAAAAAATCAGTTATGAACAGATCAAAGATGTTATAGAGAAACACGCAACAGATGAATTGATCCGTTTTTATCCTGTAGATAGATATGAAGATGAAAGTTTAGGTGACAATATTAGCCTTTCGTTACGTTTTGTACTTCAATCAGATGAAAAAACATTGCAAGAAGAGGATATTACAAAAGCGATGGAATCTATTTTACAAGGATTACAAACAACATTTGGAATTGGACTGAGATAATGCAAAGTGTAGAGGTATATCCATCACAATCGTTTGATCTTCGTATCAGCACGATTGCACCAGATAAGTCTATATCACACCGTAGTGTGATGTTTGCAATGTTAGCTGATGGTGTGAGCGAGATAGAGAACTTTTTACGTGCTGAAGATACGATGAACTCTTTGGAGATTGTGAAAAATCTTGGTGCACATGTTGAAGATAATGGTGAAGTGATAAAAATCTCATCTGATGGAATTAAAGAGCCTTTTGAGATTTTAGATTGTGGAAACTCTGGAACTGGGATGCGTCTTTTTTGTGGACTCTTAAGCTCTGCAAATGGTCATTTTGTATTAACAGGTGATAAATATCTTCGCCGTCGTCCAATGAAACGTGTAACAGCACCACTTATAAGTATAGGAGCCCATATTGATGGAAGAGAAAATGGTGATTTAGCACCATTAAGTATACGTGGTGCATCACTCAAAGCGTTTGATTATGAAAGTAGCATCGCTTCAGCACAAGTAAAATCATGTATGATTTTAGCAGCACTACGTGCTGATGGTGTATGTAGCTATACAGAGCCTGAACTTTCTAGGGATCATACAGAACGGATGTTGTCTGGAATGGGAGCAGATATTACTGTAGATGGCTTAAAAACAACAATAAAACCAATGACACAGTTACTTACTCCACTAAAAATAAGAGTTCCAGCAGATCCATCAAGTGCATTTTTCTTTGCTGTTGCTACAGCTATTACACCAGGTGCACAAATAGTTCTTGAGGGTGTGACACTTAATCCTACTCGAATAGAAGCTTTTAAAGTGTTAGAACATATGGGTGCAAATATCACATATGAGCTTACAGATAACAAGTATGAACCTATTGGAGATATTACAATCAAATATGCACCACTTCATGCTGTTACGGTAGAACATAATATCTCGTGGCTTATAGATGAACTCCCAGCACTTAGTATTGCTATGGCATGTGCTGAGGGTGAGAGTGTTGTGAAAAATGCTGAAGAGTTGCGTGTTAAAGAGAGTGATCGTATTGCAACAGTAGTGCAAGGGTTACGTGCTTGTGGTATTGAAGTACATGAATATAAAGATGGATACAGCATTATTGGTGGTTCATTGCAACACGCAGAAGTAGACTCTGATGGGGATCATCGTATTGCTATGAGTTTTATTATTGCAGGGCTTCGTTGTGGAATGAAAGTAACAGATCTTGAATGTATCAATACATCTTTTCCAAACTTTTTTGAGTTGTTACAAAAGATTACAAAAGTGGAGTTTGTATAGATGAAAATAGAACTTGCAGAGAAATATGGATTTTGCTTTGGTGTAAAACGTGCGATAAAGATTGCTGAAGAAAACACTAATGCTGCAACATATGGTCCTTTAATCCATAATTCAAAAGAGATAGCACGACTAGATAATGACTTTAAAGTAGGACTTGTTGAAGATTTTACTGCATTTCAACCAGGTGACAAAGCGATAGTTCGTACACATGGTATCGTAAAAGATGAACTAGAAGCTTTAAAAAATAATGGTGTAGATGTGGTTGATGCAACATGTCCATTTGTGACAAAACCTCAAGAGATAGCACAGCAGATGAGCGAAGATGGATATAGTGTAGTGATTTTTGGTGATGAAACACATCCAGAGATCAAAGGTGTAAAATCGTATGCTACAAATGGTGCGTATGTTGTAACTAAACCTGAAGATCTTGAGGGGATTAAACTTCATGAAAAAGTTGCACTAATAGCTCAAACAACACGTAAAGTTGAGGAGTATCTTAAAATTTCTAGTTATCTTATTCCTCGCTACAAAGAGGTTCGTGTATTTAATACCATTTGTAATGCAACATTTGAAAATCAAGATGCCGTTCGTAAACTCTCAAAACGTGCTGATGTAATGTTGATTATTGGTGGAAAAAACTCTTCAAATACGAAACAGCTTTTTTCTATTTCTCATGAAAATTGTCCAGATTCACACCATATTGAAGATGAAAAAGATTTAGATTTTTCTTGGTTTGAAGGAAAAAAACTTTGTGGTATCTCAGCTGGTGCTTCAACGCCTGATTGGATCATCCAAAATGTTGTAGATGCTATTGAAAAACACCTCTAAATACAAAAAAAGAGGGGTTTTTTAGAAACTTTCTACAAATTTCCTCACTTTTTTCCCATTTTTTCTCTATTTTAATCCCTATATAATCATTCACTAGGTATAATTTGCTAATTTTTAATGTAACAAGAGGATAGGTAATGGCGTTCGATAACGAATCATTTGAAGAAGAAGAAAATTTTGCAGAGATGTTCGCTGCAAGTGAAAAACAACAAGAAACAAGTCGCATCGTAGAAGGTGAAATAGTAGAGATCCAAGCTGATGATAATAAAGCATTAGTTGGTGTTGGTGATAAACTTGAGGGTATTATCAGTTTAGATGAGATTCGTGATGAAAATGGCGAATTAAAATTTAACGTTGGTGATAAGATCAAAGTAATGATTATGGGATACTATAATGAGCGTCCTAAAATCTCTTACAAAAAAGTTTTAGAGCAAGAAAAAACTTTAGAGTTTATTGAAGCACATAAAGACGATTTTGAAAATGTTATTGTAGAAGGTATAGTAACAAAGAAAAATCGTGGTGGATACGTTGTAGAATCTGATGCAGTTTCTTTCTTTATGCCACGCTCTTTAGCAGCGTTTAAAGAGAATGATGATGTTGTTGGTCGTAAGATCAAAGCACAAGTTGTTAAGATAGATGAAAAAGAGAATTCTATCATTATCTCTCGTAGAAAACTTTTCAATGAAGAGCGTAAGAAGAAAAAAGAGATTATCGATCAACTTATGGCAGAAGATGTTGTAGTTGAAGGTGTTATCAAAAAGATTACTTCATACGGAATGTTTGTTGATGTTGGTGGTGTAGATGGTCTTGTACACTATAATGAGATCTCATATAAAGGTCCTGTTAATCCATCTAAACTTTATAAAGAGGGTGAAACGGTAACTGTAAAAGCGATCAATTACGATAAAGATAAAAGACATTTATCTCTTTCTATCAAAGCTGTTCATCCAGATCCATGGGCTGAAGTTGAACAAGAGTTGGATGAGGGTGATACTATCACTGTAACTGTTTCAAACATCGAAAATTACGGTGTATTTGTTGATCTTGGTAATGATATTGAAGGGTTCTTACATATCTCAGAGATCACTTGGAATAAAAATGTTAAAAATCCAAATGATTATCTTGAAGTTGGTCAAGAGATCGATGTTGAAGTTATCGAGATCAACCCAGCAACACACAAGTTACGTGTTTCACTCAAAAGACTTCTTCCAAAACCATTTGATGAGTTTATGAAAAAATATCGTGAAGGTGATATTGTAACAGGTACAGTGACATCACTTACTGATTTTGGTGCATTTGTTCGTATTGATGGTGTTGAAGGTCTTTTACACAACCAAGATATCTCTTGGGATAAAAACACTAAAGCAAAAGATGTTTTAAAATCTGGAGATGAAGTTGAAGTAAAAATTGCTAAGATCAATGAACAAGATCAAAAAATTTCATTAAATAGAAAAACTCTTTTAGAGTCTCCTATTGATAAATTTGCTAAAACACATAAAGTAAACTCTGTTATCACTGGTACTATCCGTGATATCAAAGATTTTGGTGTATTTGTATCTTTAGAAGATGGTGTTGATGCACTGATTCGTGATGAAGATCTTGCTCCATTAAACAAAGAGGAGTTAGAAGTTGGTCAAGAGATCGAAGCAGCTATTGCAAACATCGATACACGCCGTGATCGTATTCGTCTTTCTGTTAGAAAACTCGACTATATTAAAAACCAAGCGATGTTAGAAGAGATTAATGATAACGAAACGCACTCACTTGGTGACCTTATTAAAGATAAAATCAAGTAATAAGATTTTATCTTGCTAGGGAAGATCTTAAAATGGCTTGCACCACTGTTTACAGTAGGTGTAGTCATTTTTCTTATCTTTTTCTTAATCTCCATCAACAATGACGATGTAGAGATTCCATCCCAAAAACTTGGTAATCAAACACGCAACGTCGTTAAACAAACTGAGAAGAGTTGGTTACACTACTTTTCACAAAAACAACAAAAAGGGTACAGTTATCCTGTAAATGAGATCTATATCAAAGTAGATCTGGAAGAAAAAATACCTAAAACTATCACCTATAAACTTTCAGCACAAATCAAAGATCCTTATGAACTTTTTTGTTTGCAAGAGGAGTTACGCCGTCATAAGCTGAAATATTTTTTAAAAAAAGACAAAAAAGGTATAGATTTATTTATTTATTCACAAAATGTTGCTAAATTAAAAAAATTAGTTACAATACTGAAAAATTATAAAATATATGCTCATATAGAGGTATATAACACAAAAGAGGACAAATAATGCAAAAATATACAATTGTTGTATGTGATCATATCCATGAAGCTGGATTACAAATGCTTCAAGATGACAAAGATATTAACTTTGTAATGGCAGCTGACGTAGATAAAAAAGAGTTAGTAGAGAAAATTATTCCAACAGCAGATGTTGCGATTACTAGAAGTTCAACAGATGTTGATGATTTTTTTATTGAACACGCAACAAATCTTAAGGCAATTGTACGTGCTGGTGTTGGTGTTGATAATGTAAATATTCCTGAGTGTTCTAAAAAAGGGATCATTGTTATGAATGTTCCAACAGCAAACACTATTGCAGCAGTAGAGCTTACTATGACACATATGCTTAGCTGTATGAGAATGTTTCCATATTCTCACGATCATCTTAAAAACCAAAGAATTTGGAAACGTGAGAAGTGGTACGGGTATGAATTAAAAGGTAAAAAGCTTGGTGTTATCGGTTTTGGTAACATTGGTAGTCGTGTTGCAAAACGTGCAAAAGCTTTTGAGATGGATATTGTTGCGTATGATCCATATATTAACCCATCAAAAGTTACTGATCTTGATATGACATATACAAAAAACTTTGATGATATTTTAGCATGTGATGTTATTACAATCCATACTCCAAAAAATAAAGAGACTATTGGTATTATTGGTGAAGAAGAGATTGCTAAGATGAAAGATGGTGTTGTACTTGTAAACTGTGCAAGAGGGGATCTTTACAATGAAGATGCACTTTATAATGGTCTAAAAAGTGGTAAAATCCGTTTTGCAGGTATCGATGTATTTGGTAAAGAGCCAGCGATTGATAATAAACTGCTCGATCTTGACAATATTGTAGTTTCTCCTCACTTAGGTGCAAATACGTATGAGTCTCAGTACAACATCGGTACACAAGCAGCACAAAATGCTATTGCAGCTGCTAAGGGTATTTCGTATCCAAATGCTATGAATCTTCCTATTGATGAGAGTAAAATTCCATCATTTGTTAAGCCATTTTTAGAGATGGGACAAAAAATAGGTTTTATGGCATCACAAATCAATAAATCTAAAATAGTTTCTATCAAAGTTGGTGGCAATGGTGCTATTGGTGAATATGTTGATTCACTAGCGACATTTGTTACAGTTGGAGCATTAAGTCATTCAAGTGAAACGATTAACTATGTTAATGCAGATTTTGTTGCAAAAGAGAAAGGTGTAGTACTTGAATCAGAAAATCTTGGAGATTCTGCAGTATATAAAAATCTTATTACAGTAAAAGTGACTACAAATGAAGGAACAACAACAATTTGTGCTACGATCTTTGATGATGGTGTTCAGCGTATTGTTTCAATTGATGGTTTTGATAATGAAGTAGCTATTAAAGGTGATATGGTTCTGTTTAAAAACTCAGATGTTCCTGGTGTTATTGGAAGTGTTGGAACTATTTTAGCACAAAATAATGTAAATATTTCAGATTTTTCTTTAGCGCGTAATGAGCAAAAAGAAGCACTTGCAGTTATCTTAGTTGATAATGAAGTATCAGATAAAGCTCTTCAAGAACTTGCAGCTCTTGAAGCATGTATTAGTGTAAATTACGCTCGTTTATAATCTTTTTTTCCTCTTTTTGGATACACTTTTGTGTATCCATCCTCTATCTTCTTGCATTTTCTATTAGTTTTAAGTCTAAAGCTATATAATTTTTTATATTTTCACAAGGCAGACTTATGAGAAATTTTTTTTCCAAATTAGAAAATTATTTTTCTAACAGAATTGTACAAATAGCGAGTCTTTTAGGACTTTTTATAGGATATATTGGTGATGCTGTTGCTAATAAAACACTCTATTGGGCTTTAGCAGGTGTGATTATTGTATTATTGCTTATTGCAATAATTGATGAGATAAAAAATTATGATGAGCTTCATACTGATACTATACATATTCCAGTTATTATTCGTGTTGATGACAATACAGATGTTGAATATGTATATGGAACATTGATGAAAAAGATAGAACAAGAGTATGGATTAAAAAATTATGAATCAAAGTTGCTTAAATATCGTGGTATCAATCCAAAAGAGTTTATATTTGAATACAATGGCGATATATTTGAGTTTGATCGTTTACTCTCTTTTGCTCAGATTATTAACTATAAAATAAATCAGACACAAAAAAAACTTCAGTCAAAAGTTTTATTCCATATTGCATACTATCGTAGACCTTCTGTTGCGTTTATGTTAGGATCTATGTTGCGTACTGAAGGGATTATTGTGTATCAAAATGATGATGGTGGTTCAACCTTTAATAAGGTCTCAAATGCAACAACACGCAACTATAAAGAGCGTGTTAAAGTGTTTGAAAAATATGATGTCGTTCAAGATATACAACAACCTGAACAAAAAGATAATCTGTTGTTGATAATAAACTCTGCAAGTCATGATGTAAATCCAAATGTAGCATCATTACAAGGGTTTGCAAATAAAGTTACTGCAACACTCAAACCTCAAACAAATGGACGACTTGGTAGTGTCCCTCCAACAGATGAATGGAGTGATTACTCTAGTGAATTATATACTCTTATCCATGATTACCGTTTAGAATATAAAAAAATAACTATTGCACATGCAATGCCTGAAGCTATGGCATTACTTGTAGGTATGGCAATAGAAAATTATTGGAATATCGATATTACACAGTATAAAGATGGAGATAATCCTTATATATACAATATGAAAAATGTTCATTACTATTTTTAGTGTTGCAAGGAAGTAAGATGTCAGAAGATGAAGTAAAAATAGAATATTTACAAAAGATTACACAAAGTGATTTTTATAAAAATGACAAAGAATTTTTAACTATTATTAAAAAGCTTACTGCTCAGGCTGCTTCATTAAATAATAAAGCTGTTTCTTTAATGGCTGTACTTAATGAAGCAGAACGTATTAAGCTTGATATGGTGCAAAAAGAGATAGATCTTGGTTTACGTAGTGATGATAAACCCTATGGCTCTAGTGATCTTGATATGGTGATAAATGATGCATTAGAGTATGAAAATAAAAATTCCAAGCTTCTTCCTTATACAGAACGTTTTGTTGAGATATTAGAGAATTATTTTGATGTTGATTCTTTGGAAGAAAAAAAGAAGATGCTAGAAGATGCACGCAAACTTGTTCATTTTTTACCAAAGTATGGTGTTTTCCCACACTATTTTATAATCAACTCAAAACGTTCAAAAGTGTGGCATATTTTAGAACATGCGTATGGTAAAACGCTACGGCGTGTGAGTATAGATTTCTTTATTGAAAAAATACGTACAACACGTCTGCAACATATAGATGCAGTTGATACTATAAAAGAGTATCACCAAAATAGAAAAAAGATCTTTAAGCAGATAGGAGCACTACGAAAAGAGGATGAAGTTGATCAACATAAGATCGATATACTTAAAAAACAATTAGATAAAGAGTTAGATGTTAATGTAGCTCCTTTACTGATAGATACTCACAAGATTATGGAATCTTTGGATTTTATGATAGAAGATATACCACAAGAATTAGAAGTGCATCAACTTCGAGAACTTGAAGAGTTTTTACCTGTTTTATCAGAATATTATGTTGATCAAGTATATGCACTTAGTGGTGGTAATGCCTTTACAACTGTGGCAAAAAATCTTCAAGAGATTCAAGCACTTATTGATGCGCAAAAATCAGCAGGAGAGATATTAGAAGCTGTACACAAACTCTCTTTGACAATGCAACATCTATATATACTACATTGGATAACAGAATCACTTTTAAAAGAGCTTTTAGAGTGTTTTTCTGTGCACAATTGCTCATTAGGTAGTACAATTAAACGTTATAAAAGTGTATATAAAGATACACAAACATCTTTATCGGCTATTCAAGAAGCTGTTTATTTTCGTAATGATATAGCGCATAATGGGATTATTTGGAATCCAGAGGGGATTAAAAAAGCTATTGAGAATTATAGAATCTATATAGATCAGGTTGCAAAAGAGCGCTCTTTTGATATGTTTGAGTTTTATTTAAATAAAATGGATCGTATGCTCACTCCACAACAAAAAAAAGCTCGTGTTGATGAATATCTAAAAAAATGGTTTAAGATAGAAGACTCAAGTGTACTAGATGAATCTTTGGTAGAAAAACTAACACATGATCTACAAAAACATCAATGGAAGCTTAGCAAGGGAAAAAGATACTTTTATAAAGGGCAGATACACAACCATATAAATGAAGCATTTGCACAACAGTATTTACAAATGAGTTATGAACAAGCAAGTCAATATTTTGTAGAGTATGCTAAAAAAGAGTTTACACTCAAAGAGGGTGAAGATCTTCATCAAAGAGCATTGGGACTTTTTCACTATTGTTCTAAAAATATTCATAATCCTCTTGAAAAAGAGAAAATAGAACAGAAGATAGAAACATTACGTTACAGAATAGAACAGGTGAGTAATAAACGATATAAAAAAGGGTTGTTTTCATGGATAACGCATTAGATTATTTACTTAAAGAGCAACAAGAACAGATTATAGAATTACAGGATCAAAAACAATCATTACTTAAAAATATTGATGATTTGATCGCAAACAAGAAGGTTCAAGAACAAAAAAACAAAGCGTTACAAAAACAGATAGATGAGTTGCGTGCTATTATGAAACACTCAGAAGAACAACTGGAAAAAACACGTCAAAATTCTACACTTGCAGATATTAAGATTGAACCAAAAATATATCTTAAAGGGATGTTTGATTCTTTTATTCCTGAGAAAAATGCGTTAAAAATTATGATAGAGGGGAGTGCATATTATTATCCTCTTTCTTCGTATCAATCAATACATCTTCCTGTGTCTGGTTCACGGGTATTGATATTTAAAAATGAAGAGGGAAAAAATGTTGTGTATGGTTTTAATGGTGCAAAACTTATAGATGCTGCACAACAACTCAAAGCTGTTATAAAGTTTATTTCTGTCTCTCAAAATCGCTTAAAACTTTCTATAGAGGGGATGGGATTTATCTATTTTTATCCTAGTGAAGATTTTTGGAAAGAGATGGGACATGGAGTAGGTGATACTGTGTTATTAAGTAAAATCTATATTGATGCAAAAGAGTATTTTTACATAGCAAATAAAGGTCATTCATTTATTGATAGAAATGAGATCTTACACATATTAAAGGAGCAATAATGAAAAAATGGGGTTTATCGATAGCTTTGGTAGTGATATATTTATCCACAATGATACTACCATACTATCTCACAACAACAGATGTTATAGAAGCAACTAACTACTGGATTAAGTTACATTATGGAGCATTACATTATCCATCAGTTGTATATATCGTTTTAGCAGCGATTATTCTACATCGTTCTATTGGTGCAGATGCACAAGCATCATTAGCTTCACATAAAGCATTGCATCAAGAGATAGAAGAAGCATCACAAGAGCTTGATATAGAATCTATTAAATACAATGAGATTGCTCATAGTAATAATAGCTTTGTTCGTAAAATTATTGCAATTATAAAAAATGGTGGGATTGAAGATGATTTAGAACTTGTTGTGCAAAAAGAGACATTAGCTTTAATAACACGCTATGAAAAGCTTATAGCAGAGTACTCTTACATAGCAGCAATTTTACCAATGCTCGGTATGCTTGGGACAATTACAGGGTTGTTACAAATGTTTGCAGTGCCAGATGGTATGGATGATATCGCACAAAAGATGGCAGGATTGAGCGTAGCTTTGGCAACAACACTTTACGCAACACTATGGGTTGTTCTTATAACAAAACCAAAATCTCGAGAGATAGAATCAAAACTTATCGAACTTTCAGAAGAGGAGTATGCTCTTATAATGGATGCAAAACTTTTCTTGCATAATGTAGATATAAATATGCTGGTATCTGCTCAAAATGATGATGAGATTGTTTTTGATGAGGATGAGGATGAGGAGCATGAGGATGATGAAGCGTCAAAGTAGAGTTTCAAAAGGGGATGAAAACCTTTGGCTTATATCTTATTCTGATCTTATTACCTCTATTTTGGCAGTATTAGTGCTTATAACATCATTTTCAAAAATAGATATAGAGAAGTTAGATCATGCAAATCGTCTTATGAAAGATGATTCTTTAGTCACATTATCAACATTAAAAAAACAGTATCTAGCGTTGATAGAAGAGAAAAATCTTCAAAAGTTTGTGAGTGTGTTGCTTAGTGATAAAGGTTTAGAGATAAATATGGCAAGTAGTGTACAATTTGGACTCAATAGTGCCAGACTTAATAAAACAGGTATTAAAAAACTGCAACCTGTTTTGCAAAAGATTGTACAAGATTCTCAAGTACGGGAGATTATTATTAGTGGGCATACCGATGCTACAGGTTCTGCAGCAAGAAACTGGGAACTCTCGTCTCAACGTGCAAATGCTGTGATGTTATATCTTATGGATAAAGGTCTTAATTATAAACATAGTCATATAGTAGCGTATGCTTCAAATGATCCATATAAGTCTGATAGTAAACTTTCAAAAAAAGAGCAAAATAAACGTAATAGACGTGTCACAATTTTAATAGGAAGAAGTTATAAAAAATAATAAGGAGAGTGGGGGGATACAAAAGCTATTAGATAGCTTTTGTATTGTCCATAAGAACAGGGATAAAGATCAAAGATACAATTACTGCTGCAACTGTTCCTGAGATCAATGCAACTCCAAGACCACCAAAGATAGGGTCACTTGCAAGGAGTGCAGAACCTAAGATAATAGCAATAGCTGTAAGCATAATAGGTTTTGCTCTTGTCGCACTTGCAATAGCAATAGCACGACGTTTTTCGATACCTTTTTCTTCCATTAATGATTTTGCAAAGTCTATAAGTAAAAGAGAGTTACGAGAACTAATACCCATAAGTGCAATAAATCCAATCAATGATGTAGCTGTAAGGAAAAATACATCTGTTGTTACAAGATCAGCAACCCAGTGTCCAATAATAACCCCGATAATAGAGAGGAAACTTCCTGCTAAAACGATACCACTAATCGCAAACGATTTGTAGTAGATAACTAAAAGTAGATAGATAAGAATTAACGCAGCGATAAAAGCAGCTCCAAGATCTCTAAACGTATCAAGGGTTACTTTCATCTCTCCATCCCAACGAAGTAAAAACTCTCTACCTGTTTTTTTGTCTTTTAGTGTAAGGTCAAACATATATGTTGTAATACCAGGTACTTTACTCACTTCGTAACCATGTTGTGAAAAATATTCAATCATCATATCACGAGCTTCTAGTAGTGGATATACTTGTGATTCCATATCTGTTTCAGCTGTGACATTAACCATTGTACGAAGATCTTTATGGTAGATCGATGGTGTTGATTCTATTGCTTTGATCTGCACAACTTCAGTTAATGGTACCATCATACCTTTTTGATTCATTAAGTATAACGAGCTTAGTTTTGTTTGAAGATCTTGAAGTGTATTGTGCTCTAATGATTTAGAATCTTTGCTCAGTGCTACATAGATCCCAACTTGATCGTTAAGCTCAATAGTGTTTTTAACAGCCACTTGCATCCCTTTAAATGCTAAATACAAGATATTGTTTACCTGTTCAACACTCAGACCACTTTTTGCAACCTTATCAGTAATAGGAACAAGTTGATAACGTTTGTATGGAGTTTCACTCATCACATCCACATCAACAAGTTTTGGTGTTTGTTTAAGGATTTTTGCAACATCTTGTGCAACTTTTATAACCTCATTATTATATAAGCCATAAACTTCTACAGCGATAGAAGCTAGAGTAGGGGGACCTGATGGCATCTCAATCATAGCGATATTTGTTCCCTCTACCAAAGAGGCACATTTTTCATTGATAACAGGACGGAGTCTATGTACCATTGTAAACGATTTTTCATCACGTTCATGCTTATCTGTAAGGTTAACAACAAGTTCAGCAAAACGCTCTCCTTGTTTTAGGGCACTCCCTTTAACAAGACCAGCATAGTTTAGTGGTGATCCTTGACCTAAGAATGTTTCGATATCTGTTACAGCTTCTTCTTGTTGGAGTGTATGTACAACACATTCAGAAACCATCTTCGTTTGTTGTATAGAACTACCTGCTGGTGTAGTTACATAAACATTAAATGTATTGGCACTTTTTCCAGGAAGCATACGTGCAAGAACAAGTTTAGTTGGGAGCATCATAATACTACCTGCTAGTGCAACTAAGATAGCTACAATAACAAAAAGTTTTTTTGAAGGGCTATTTAAAATATTATATACGAAATTTTCAAATCTCTTACCCTGATGTTTATGGTGTGGCATATTATTTCTCCTCTTCTTGCGTGTTATGGTGGTGTGCACCATCATCAGAACGTTTTAGTAATTTTCTACTTAAATATGGTGTGAAAATATACGCAACAACAAGTGATGCCAAGAGTGCAACAGGAACATTTAAAGGGATTGGTTTCATAAATTCACCCATCATTCCCCCAACAAACATCATTGGAACCATTGTTAAAATAATTGCAAGTGTAGCAATATTTGTCGGTCGACCAATCTCATCTGTTGCTTTAATAAGGAGAGTATCCATATCCTTGTGCTCACTGTCATGGTCATGAAGATGTCTGTGAATATTTTCAATAACAATAATAGCAGCATCAACAAGAAGCCCTAAAGAGAGTAGGAACGCAAAGAGTGTAATACGGTTAATAGTTTGCCCAGTCATATATGCTATAAATAGTGTAATAGCTAAAATTGCCGGTACAGTAAAAGTTACGATAAGTGATTCTTTCCATCCTAAGAAGAAGATAAGCATCACAGCAATAATAGCAATAGTAATAACAAGGTGATGTACGAGCTCGTTTACTGCATCATCTGCACGTACACCATAATCTCTTGTAATTTTATAATGGATACCAAGCTTTTGCAGTCTATCTTTATATTTTTGAAGCATCTCTTTAACAGCATCAGCAACAAACACAGCATTTGAACCTGCAAGTTTTGAAACATTTAGTGTGATTTGTTGCGTGTTGAGTGTATGGTCTTTCTCTTTTAACATCAATGTAGCTGATTGTTTGTTTTGATAATCGACACCATCTGTTACAGTTGCAACATCACGAAGATAGATAGGGCTACCCATATATTGTGCAATAATGATATTTTTCACATCATCAACACTCTCTATGGCATTTTTGACACCAAAAACAACAAGTTTACCATCTTTTGTAGGTGTGTCTACGCTTGGAGCATGTTTAGATATAGCTTGAATACCTTGCATAATTTGACCAAGAGAGATGTGGTACCCTTTGAGTTTGGCAAGATCTACATCTACATTATATTGTTCTTTGTGTGCACCTTTAAGTGTTGTTTTTGAAACATTGTCAAGTTGTGCGATCTCTTTTTTGAGATTTTGGATCGTTTCTAAATAAGTGCTGTATGGTAATGTTGATCCTTGATCCTTCCAAAAAGCTACTGTTAAAATTGGGATATCGATATCAATATCAAACGGTTTTACAAGTGGCTGCCAAATATTTTTTGGCATTTTGTCCATATTTTGCATCACTTTATCGTACAGTTTAAGGTTTGAGATCTCACGATTTTGCCCGATGTAGTACATAACATTAACAACAGCAACATTTTCCATACTCATAGAGTAGATATGCTCAACACCTTTAATCTCACGAAGTTTTTGTTCTAATGGTTCAACAATAACTTTTTCCACCTGTTTAGGTGACATACCTGGAGCAACTATAATAACACTCCCACCACTAATAGCGATTTGAGGATCTTCTTCACGAGGCATCACCTCTAAAGAGATATATCCCAAAACAAGTAAAAATACTGCTAAAAGAGCTGTTAAGGGATTATATAAAAACCCTTTAGCAAGTTTACCAGCATAATCAACAACTTTAATATGTGATAAATCTTTCTCTTTCATCTAGTCACCTTTAATATCGATCGTTGCATACATACCTGGGAAAATATTTTTATTTTGAGATTTAAAATTAACTTTGATTTTAAATGTATGTGTCATAGGGTTTGAACTAGGGATAATAGCTGTTACTGTTCCCACTGTTGTGAGTCCTACAGATGGAACTTTTACAACAACTTTTGACCCATATTGGATTTTATTTAAGTTGTTTTCACTAATCTCAGCCATAATTTTTAGATTACTAAGATCAGATAGAACAATAGCAGGCATACCAGGCATAGCCATCTCACCAACTTTGATATTTTTAGCAACAACTACACCATCATTTGGTGCTTTAATCACTAAGTATCTGTATTGGTTTTTTACCTCTTTAAGTCGTGCTTTTGCAATAGCAATCATATCACGAAGATTTTTTGCTGCTAGTTCAAGATTTTCAACTTGATATTTTGCAACCATATCTTGTTTTAAAAGACGTCTGTATCTTTGAAGATTGAGTTTTACATTCATATATTGGTTTTGGTACATTTGTAACGAAAGCTCTGCTTGACGTTTTCCTGAATCAATCTCACGAGAGTCTATCTTATAAAGAACTTGACCTCTTCGAACTTGCTCACCTTCACTTACACGTACATCTGTAACAAATCCCATAAAACGGCTTGTTATCATCTTTTGGTTATCTGAGATAACACTTCCTGAAAGTGTTAATGTTTCAGCGATTAACGAAGCACTCAGTGCTACTATTGCGATAAGTTTTTTCATATTAATAATCTCCATTTGCTAATTTTTCAAGTGCGAAAACTTGTTTGTTTCGTTTGTTTTTTGCTACTTGTAGTTGTAAAACTTTTTGAATCTGTGCAGATTGTTTAATGATAACATCACTCATTGAAACGAGTTGTTCTTTATAGCGTGCTTCATAACTTTCATAAATAGCATTTGCTAAAGCTAACTCTTTTTCAAGTGATGCAATCTCATCGTCACTGCTTTGGATTTCAGTTTTGATTTTTGCAAGTTGAAGTGCGATCCCTTTTTGTGCAAGTTCAACTTGTGCTTGTGTTTTAAGATGCTCGATTTTTGCTTTTTCAATTTTTGATTTATCGATACCACCATTAAAAAGGTTCCATGTTAAACGAGCTCCAACCGTATATGCTTTATGATCACTAGCATCCCCTAAAAATGTATCATCAGCTGTTGCGATCTCTGCAAATGCTCCAACTGTAGGATAGTATGAAGCTTGAGAAACTTTTATCATATTTTTACGGATAGCAAGACCAGTTTTTGCTCTTTTTATATCAATGTTGTTTTGAAGCACTTGCGTGTTTGTTAATTCAGGCATTGGAACTTGCTCTGTAGGTACTTGAATATGTTCAACTTTACGATTGAGTAAAAAGCTTATATAGTGATATAAAAGTTGTTCATTTGCTTTCATCTGACCTAAGAGACGTTCAACATTCCCTTTTTTTGCTTGAACTTCTAAAAGATCAACATGTTTTGCATAACCAACTTCGATCATAGTTTTGGTTGTATGCTCAAGAACTTCAATATTGTGTAAAATTTTTGAAAGATTTGCTATAGAACTCTCAAGCAATGCCATATCATAGTAACTTTTACGAAGTTCGTAAATCTTTTCATGAACTACTTTCTCTTTTTCAAGTGATTTCATTCTTACCATTGCTTTCATGATCTCATTATAGCTTTGGAGTGCAAAACCTGTAAAAAGAGGTACTTCATATTTAAGTTTTGATTGGAAAAAGTTATGTGCATCTGGATAGTTTAAGTCTCTTGGTTGCGTGTCAAGCATTTGTTGTTGTGCTTGTGGATTTCCCATAATATTAGAAAATGTTCCAAAGTTACCACCAGATTGTTGCATTACACCACCAATACCACCAAGAAACTCTGAAAAACCAAAATCTCCAAAGTCTGCTTCGCGAGAGGTGAGTTTAAAACCAAAAACATTTCCCGCATCGTTTGAACGAGCAACGTTTTGAACAAAGTCAAGTTTACCCCAATTTATCCCCTTGGTAGCTTTTTGATCTTGTCGTGCAACATCAACATCCAATGTTGCATTTTTTATCTCGAGGTTTTGAGATTTAAGAATTTGTAAAGCGTTTTCAAGGGATAGATTGTCTGTTGTAGTATCATTTGCACTAAGCAATAGGGCAAATGTTAATATACTAACGATTTTTTTCATACAAAATATCCTTTATAAAATTGTGTTATAATGTGTAACACTTTATTATAGCATATTTTTCCTTTTGAAAACTTTTGATATAAGATAAAACGATATGTATAGCTATAAAACAGATTGATAAAAATTATAAAAAGAGCTGATAAAATGAGAACAGTTGGTTTATTGGGCGCTATCTCAATAGGGATAGGTGGAATGGTTGGTGGTGGTATTTTTGCCGTACTTGGAGAGGCTGTTTCTTTGGCGCATGGTGCTACAGCTGTATCATTTTTTGTAGCAGGAATTGTTGCACTTTTAAGTGCATATTCGTATGCAAAACTCTCAGTAGTTTTTCAGAGTGAGGGTGGAACGGTAACATTTGTTGATAAAGCATTTGGTGATAATATTCTTTCGGGTTCTATCAATCTTATGTTATGGTTGAGTTATTTAGTTACCATATCTCTTTATGCAACAGCTTTTGCATCGTACGGTGGAACATTTTTTCATTCAATGACACCATTACTACATCATGCTCTTATTAGTGTTGCTATTATTGTTCCAGCTATTATTAATCTTGTAAGCGCATCACTTGTTTCAAAATCAGAAACCATTATTGTGGTAATAAAAGTTACATTACTTATAGGTGTAATAGTTGCTGGAGCATCTTATGTTGAACCACAGCGTCTAAGTGTTGAACACTGGGGAAGTTCTATATCTATAGTAACAGCAGGTATGATTATATTTGTTGCATATGAGGGGTTTGAACTTATTGCAAATGCTGCTGAAGATATTCAAAATCCTACAAAAAATCTTCCACGTGCTTTTTATGCTTCAGTGCTTATAGTTATAGCTTTATATGTACTCATATCGATTATTACAGTTGGTAATGTCTCTGAAGATGCACTGATGAAAGCTAAAGATTATGCTTTGGCAATTGCTGCAAAACCATCTTTAGGGGAGACAGGATTTATTATTGTAGCATCAGCAGCACTCCTTTCAACTTTTTCTGCTATCAATGCAACAATTTATGGAAATGCCCGTTTAGGATATATTATTGCAAAAGATGGGAAACTTCCAAAGCAACTAATGCAAGAAAAAAATGATGTTCCATTTATGGGAGTTGTGTATACATTGGGATTAAGCCTATTATTGGCAAATAGTATAGATTTAAATGAAATAGCTATTATAGGTAGTGCAGGGTTTTTACTAATATTTTTTATTGTAAATCTTAGTGCATATAAATTAAGAAAAATGATACATGCTAATGCGATTGTACTTATTAGTGCAATTGTATGTAGTTTTATTGCACTAATGACATTGCTTATTCACACTTACAGTTCAAATCCAAATGCAGTGATGATTTTTTTGATATTTATTATTGTTTCTTTAGTTTTTGAATTGATTTATGGACGTTATATCCGTAAATCTTTTTTTAATCATATAAATTAGGATATATAATGCAACATATACTTTTTTTAGAGGATGATGCGATTTTAGCTGAATCGTTAATAGAACTTTTAGAGGCTGAAGAGTTTGATATAACTCATGTTACTTGTGCTCATGATGTTTTAGAAAAAACATTTATTAATCATTATGATATTTATCTTTTTGATGTTAATGTTTCTGATATGAGTGGTTTTGAACTCTTAAAGCAGTTACGTGAAAGTGGAGATACGACAGTTGCTATCTTTTTAACAGCTTTAAATGATATAGCATCATTAGCTGAGGGGTTTGATGTCGGAGCTGATGATTATATTAAAAAACCTTTTGATTTTGATGAACTTCTTATTCGCTTACATGCCGTTATAAAAAAACAGTATAAAAGTTATGAAAATAATATTACTATTGGATCTTTTACATACAATATAGATACAAATGAATTATTTAAAGATGGTGTGTTCGTTTCATTATCCCCCTATGAATTGATTTTGGTGCAATGTTTTTTTAAACAAAGAGGAACAACATTAACCAAAGAATATCTTTTGGATGAACTTTCTCATAACGATAAACTTGTAAGTGAAGGTAGCTTGCGTGTTCATATTAATAAACTTCGAAAAATTGGACTTCCTGTGTTAACAGTTAAAGGGATAGGATATCGAATTGAAAAAGTTTAAAATCACCCCTTTTTTTAAGTTTTTTTTTACTTATTTTATTAGTGTAGCTCTTTTGATTTTGGCGTCAGGATTTTTTTATTTTGAGCAGATGAGATCACAACTTTTAAAAGCTGAACATTTTTCTTTGATAGAATATGCAAGAGATATTAAGATGCAAGAGGATGTTAGCCACTTTCCAAAAGATTTTCATTACCGTTTTGTGAATGTACCTAAACATATTGATATTACAAATTTTACAATTACTACAGATGAATTTATGAAGTATATTCCAACACGCAAGCCACACTATTATATGCAGGTTTTCAAATCGAAGCATCAGTTTTATCAAAATTTACAACAATTACGATATAAAATTATTTTAATTCAACTTCTTTTGTTGAGTATTTTTGCAATTATTAGCTATTTGTTAGCACGCAATGCACTAAAGCCACTCCAAGAGAGTATTGAAACACTTGATAGGTTTGCAAAAGATCTTATCCATGATCTCAATACTCCCGTAACAGCAATGAAACTCAATATAAAACTTTTACAAAAAGAGCCAAAATTGCAAAACACAAAGGCGCTACAAAGATTACAAAAAAGTATACAAACTATTTCAGAGTTGCGTGTTAATTTAACGACATTATTAGAAAAAAAGACATTTCAAATCCAAAAAATAAATGTATGTTCTATTGTAAATGATGTATTAGAACTGCATCAGCCAAACTATCCAAATCTAACTTTTACTATTTCATGTTCAGTGTTATACACACAGGTAAATTCGAATGGATTAAAACAGATTCTACATAATCTCATATCAAATGCTTGTAAATATAATAAAAAAGATGGTTATGTGTATATCTACACAAAAGGGAATGTTTTATATATAGAAGATGGTGGTATTGGGATTCAAGAACCCGATAAGATTTTTGATAGATCATACAGTACACAGAACTCAACAGGTTTTGGACTCGATATAGTAAAAAGACTGTGTGAAGCTATGGATATTGAAGTTGGAGTACGTTCAAGCCAAAAAGGGAGTTGTTTTTGGCTGAAGTTTTCATGAATTAATGAGTATATATCCAATACCATATTCTGTTTTTAAATATTGTGGATGAGCAGGATCATCTTCTATTTTTTTACGAATATTTTTTATGTGATTATCAAGAGAACGAGGTGAGCTAATAGATGAAAGATTTGTAACAAGTGTTTCCCGAGAGATAACACTGTTTTCATTTTCTAACAGTGTTCGTAATATAGCATACTCTGTGGATGTTAAAATAAGTTTTTCCCCTTTAAAATAGATCGTGTGATTTTTATTTACCAAGGTTTTTTGTTCTTGCATAGGTATTGCTATTTGTGTACTTCGTCCCAAATGAACCCAAATACGAGCTTCAAGTTCTTTTAGATCTATAGGCTTTATCATATAATCAGTTGCTCCAAATTTAAATGCAAGAAGTTTTGATTCGGTATCTTGAAATGCACTAGTAATGATGATAGGTAGTGTCTGTTCATGACGAATACTCTTGATAACTTCATATCCATTAAAGTCTGGAAGGTTAAGATCAAGAACCAAAAGATCATATATTTCATTTTTTAATCGACTGATACAATCTGTAGCAGTAAAAACAGGAGTAACCTTAAAACCACATCCTAAAAGGAAATTATAAAGTAGTTCTGAAGCAAGTTCATTGTCTTCAACAAGAAGAATTGCAGGAGTTTTATCCATATTTAGCCATTTTTTGGGTATGATTGTAATGGAGTTTAACTTAAAAATAGGTGAAGAAAAACAGAATCTACAGATTTTTATGTAGATTGATTAGGTTTATCTTCTATAATTTTCATCGTAATAAGGCAGGAATATATTAATTATGAAATTTTATAATAGATTTATCCTTATAGCTCTTTTGGCATTTTTATATGTTACAACGGGAGCTATTGGGTTTGAGATACTTTCTGGTTACAAAATTGTTAATTTAGGTTTGTTCGTTCCTGAAGGGATAGCACTTGCATTTGCACTCTATTTTGGAAAGCAAGTTATTCCAGGTATATTTTTTGGACAGCTCATTTTAGCATACTTTTTTGGTGATATCTCCTTTATTCCTGCCGTGCTAATTGGAATAATTAATAGTGCTGAAGCACTGTTAGCAATATATTTTATCGCACGGTTGCGTGTTGATATAGGGCTTAAAACGTTTCGTGATATTATTAGTCTTTTGGGACTAATAGTGTTTGTTTTACAACCTTTTAGTGCAATATTGTCAAATATAGTTTTATATATGAGTGGTGATCTTGCAGAAGATGGCCATTTTTTATATTTTATCCTCTCTTGGTGGTTCGGTAATGTTATGGGACAGATTGTCGTTGCACCATTTTTGTTGATGCTTTTTGTTGAGTATAAACAGATTGATTATAAAAATCTTTTAATTTTTGGATTTTTATATGGATTATACATCTATATTTTAGAGTTTGTTGTTCTTGTTGATAATGCATTTATTTTAATGAGTTTAAGTCTTGCTGTACTTATTTTTACGGTTGTAAATAAAAATCTGCTCTATGGAGCATTCTTGAGTAATATTTCAGCTTTAATGGCTGGATACTCCATTTATAAAGGCGTTGGTGCTTTTACTTATGGTTCTTTGGCAACAAATACGATAGAGTATAATCTTTATATTCTATCACATATTGTCATTGTTTGGATTATTGGTATTTTATTTGAAGAAAGAAAGCAGTATGAGGCTTCTTTGAAATTAAAAATAGAAGAAGAAGTAGAACGAAATAAACGTCAACAGCTACTTATGCTTCAACAAAATAGATTGGCACAGATGGGAGAGCTTTTAAGTATGATTGCACATCAATGGCGACAACCTTTAAATAATCTCTCTTTGATTAATCAACTTGTTTTGATGAAGTATCAAAAAGGGCAACTTGATGATAAGGCGATGGAATCATTTAAAGAAAATTCAAAAAAACAGATCGATTTTATGTCAAATACGATCAATGATTTTAGAAATTTCTTTCAAAATGAAGAAAAAGAGTGTTTGTTTTCATACAGTGCAGTTATCAACCATGTTATAGATATTATTAAACCTTCGCTTGAAAAGCATAATATTAATGTTGTTATTGATACGATTGAAGAGGATGAAGTCTATACATGTAAAAATAGTTTGATTCAAGTATTGTTAAGTCTTTTTAACAATGCAAAAGATATTTTGATAGAGCGAAATATTGAAAATAAACAGATCACTATCTCGTTGTATAAAGAGGGTGATGCAATTGTTTTGGATGTTCAAGACAATGCAGGTGGAATTGATGAAACGATAATCGATCATATTTTTGATCCTTACTTTTCAACAAAAAAAGAAAAAAATGGTAAAGGGCTTGGATTATATATGTCAAAAATGGTTATTGAAGAACAGATTGGTGGAAAATTAGAAGTACAAAATAATGATAATGGTGCTGTGTTTAAAATAATTATTACGAAGGGGCAAGAACAATAATGTTAAAAAACTTTACACTTTTATATGTTGAAGATGATACAAATGCTCAAGAGTGGATGAAACTTGTCCTTGAGGATGATGTGAAAGATTTTTTACAGGCTTTTGATGGTCAAGAGGGTTTAGATATGTATAAAACGCATAAGCCTGATATCATCTTAACCGATATTAATATGCCACAAATGGATGGACTTGATATGGCTCAACAGATTAAACAGATTGATAAAGAGCAACCAATTGTTATCATGTCTGCTTTTGATGATAGTCCTACACTGTTGCGTGCTATCAATATGGGGATAAACTTTTTTATTACAAAACCTATTGATATTGAAAAACTGATGGACAAATTACAACAAATTGCACAAAATTTGCAAAATAAGATTGATGCGCAGATATTACGTGAACAAGAGATTCAAAATTTGTACAACTTAGCACACTATGATAACTTGACACAAATACCAAATCGCTTTTTATTTAGCATCAAACTTGATGAAGTGATTAGTAGGGCAACACGCAAGGATGGGACATTTAGTCTTTTCTTTATAGACTTGGATGACTTTAAAGTGATTAATGATACTTATGGTCATGGTGCAGGGGATGCTATTTTGCAATCAGTATCTGAAAATATTAAGAAAGTTATTCGCACTGAAGATACGTTTGCTCGTATTAGTGGGGATGAGTTTTCTTTGATTATTGAAGATATAGATGATACACACTATTTAGAACAGATGGCGCAAAAAATCTTAAATGCTGTTGCTACACCAGTTCAATATTATGGAGATACGCTACAACTAACATGTAGTATTGGGATTAGTCGTTTTCCACACGATTCAAGATCAAAAAAAGAACTCCTCTTTTTGGCAGATAGTGCTATGTATAAGGCAAAACAAAAAGGGAAGTCAAACTATTACTTTGAAAAACATGAGGAGGAAAAGTGATGGCTACTATAAGAACACAAGATAAAGAATTAGTAAATATCTTAAAAGATCAACTTAATGATTATATTGATACAGCTATACCTAACCAAAAATTAGAAAGTGCTGTAGAAACATTAATATATCAAATCCGTAGAAACTCAAGACGTCAAGAGGATATGATCTATATTGATGATGAAACACAATGGAATAAAAAAGATTCTGTAATGATTCATAAAAACAAAGAGATTATATTGACAAACAAAGAGAGAGAACTTTTAGCACTTCTTTTTAATAATATGAATCATGCAATAGCTTATAATACTATTTGTGTAGCTTTATGGGGTGAAAATTTAGACTCATTAAAACAAGAACGTATTAAAACATTGGTAAAGCAGATTCGTAAAAAATTACCAACTAATATAATTAAAAATATTTTTGCTTTTGGATATAAAATAGAACTTTAGATATTTGTTATTATTGGGATGGTATGATACAGTAAAAAAGGTACTATCCATTATGTTACACAATAAAAAAATTATAAGCTTGTGTATAGCTTCTTCACTTTTTATCTCCTCTTCGTTGTATGCAACGCAAAAGAAACAAGTTCCCTTCCTTATTCAAGATAGATTACCACATTTAACAAAAATGATTCATATGTTATGGGATGATGAAGATTTGGCTCTAACTAAAAAGCAAAAAGAGAAACTTCTAGTAATCAAACAAGAAACACTTTCTAGACTCAAAGAATTAAAGCAAAAGATTACACAGCTAGAAAACAGTATAGTTGAAGCAAGTAATAAAGGTGAAAATCCTCAGACTCTTGAAAAAGATGTTCAGAAGCTTGCATCACTGCGTGCTCAAGCAACAATGGTACATTTGCGATGTTTATACAATACAAGAAAAATATTAACGAAAGATCAAAAGTTTATAGTGGAGTAGTACTTTAAGAAGAGATATTGAGCTTGTAGAGTTTCTTCCTTTCTGAAGAGCCTGCAATATTGAGTTGTTTTCGATATTTTGCAATAGTTCTTCGTACCATTTTGATCTGAAATTTTGTTTGGATCATCTCTAAGAGTTTCATGTCACTTAGGGGTTTTTGACGTGGTTCATTTTTAATAAGTTCACTAAGATACGATTTGATAGTTGCATTACTAATATCTTCATCAATAGCAGTAGTAAAAAACTCTTTCATAGCAAAAATACCACGATCACAAGCGATATATTTATTTGCAATTGCACGACTGATAGTAGAAGGATTATGCCCAAACTCATCAGCAAGGGTTTTAAGTGTTAAAGGCATGATCGCTCCACCTGTAAAAAATTCATATTGATACTCAACAATCATCAATCCAACTTTATAGAGTGTTGCTTTTCTCATCTCAAGAGCATCTATAAGAGATTTTGCCTCTTTAAGTTTTTCTTTGATAAAAGGGTGATCGTCACTATATTCATTTTCTATAACAATAGTAGGATAGTATTCATCATTAAGTTTAACTTCAATATCATGATTATCGTTAAAATATATCATTAAATCTGGAATAATCTCTTGAGAATCTTCTAAAAAATCTATATTTGGAGGATTTTTAAACGATGTTATCACTTCAATAGCTTCTTGAAAATGGGAATGCTTTGCATATGTGTGTATATTTTCAAGATCTTTGATAATAGTTTCAGCTAAGGTATATCCTTCTGAAGATATAGTAGTGTTTTGAAGTTGATATAAAAAAGATTCTTGTAGATTAGATGCCCCAATTCCAACAGGATCTATATATGCAAAGCGTTGATGAATCTTTTCAAAATATTCCAGTGAAATATTATGTTGTGTACAAAAACTTTGCGTGTCCCCTTCATAATATCCATTTTCATCAAGGTTTTCTATGATGAAATAGGCTATTTTTTGTGAATGTGGTGTTGGAAAGAGTGGGGCAGTGATTTGTTCATCAAGCAGATCATAAAGGGATTGTTTTTGGATAGTTAACGCTTCTATTTGTTCAGTACGTGAGTTACTTACAGTACCATAAAGAATCTTTTTGGGAATCTTTTTTTCAAAATTTTCCTCATATCCTGATTCTACACGCACAAGAGGATTAGCTTGTATAAAAGGCTCCATTGCTTCTTCTATTTCACACAATGAAGAGTGCAGAATGGGAAGCCAATTTCTTAGAGTATGGGAGAGTTTATGTTTTGTCTCAACTGTTTGTGATTGTCGTAATGCTCCCATAAATCTTAGCCCTTTTAGAGTTTAAAACTCTCACCTAAATAATGTTTACGAACATCAGGATTATGACTAATCTCTTCACTTGTTCCACTTGCAAGGAGTTCTCCTGACTTAATTACATAAGCACGATCACATACATCTAGTGTTTCACGAACATTGTGATCGGTAATAAGTACACCAATATCGTACGATATAAGTTGTTTTATAACATTTTGAATATCCATAACAGCAATAGGATCAACCCCAGCAAAAGGTTCATCTAGTAAGAGAAATTTTGGATGATTTACTAGTGCTCTAGCTATCTCAACACGCCGACGCTCACCACCAGAGAGGCTTACCCCTTTTCTATAGCGAATTGGCTCGATATTGAACATATCTAAAAGTTCTAAGATCCTTTCTTGTTGTTGTTTTTTATCTTTGATGGTTACTTGTGCTGCAACTAAAAGGTTCTCCTCAACACTAAGATCTTTAAATATAGAAGCTTCTTGTGGAAGATAGCCAATCCCTTTTCTCGCACGAATATGTAATGGTTTTCCTATAAGATCTTCATCATCAAAGAATACTTTACCATCTGTTGCTTCTACAAGCCCACATATCATATAAAAGGTTGTTGTTTTTCCTGCACCATTTGGTCCAAGAAGTCCTACAACTTCACCACTGTTCACCTCAAGACTCATCCCTTTGACTATCTCTAGGCTTTTGATCTGTTTTTTTAATTCAACTGCTTTTAGTGTGTGCATAGAGTGTACTCTCTTTTGTTATTTGGTAATTTTTTTATAGTGATATGGATATATTCTATCCCAACATTTTGAAGAAGATTTTTTAATGTTTCATCTCCCCATTCTATACAGTGTAAACCATCTTTTTCAAGCTCTTCAAGCATCCCTAAAGCAATAAAATGTTCAATACCATGATTGTATATATCATAATGGTATAATCCATTGGCATAGCATTGTTGAAGTGAAAATGTTGGAGATGTTACTTCATCATCACTCTTTAGTGCTTGTGCTATTGCTTGTACAAGAGTTGTTTTTCCAGCAGCAAGATCTCCTTCTAAGATAATAACCCCATTTGTAAATGATTTAACAATATCATTTGCAATAGTATCAAGATGCTCTTTATCTAAAATATAGGTTTGTTTCATAGTGTATTTGATATCTTTATGATCTCTTGAAGTTTTGCATATGCTTTGTTGCTACGTAAAGCATCATCTGCCATCTCTAAGCCATCTTGTATATCACGAGCCATCCCATCTACCATTAAAGATGCTGCACAGTTAAGCATAACGATATCTCTTTGTGCATCTGTTGCTTTGTTGGTAAAAATATCAAGAAGTATTTTTCCATTTTCTTGTGCATCACCACCTAAAATAGCCTCAAGAGGTGCTTTTTTGATATTGTAGTTTTGTGGATCGATCTCAAACTCTTTAATAGCGCCATCTTTTAGTTGTGCAGCATATGTAACACTACTAAGTGCGATCTCATCCATCCCTTCAGAAGAACTGACTACAAGTGCTGAAGTTGCATTGTTTCTTTGGAGTGCCTGTGCTATTTTAGGAACAAAAACTTTATCAAAAACACCAAGCATTGTTTTTTCAACACCTGCTGGATTGGTTAATGGACCTAAGATATTAAAGATAGTTTTATGTGGAATCGTTTTTCTAACTGGAACGATAAATTTCATCGCAGGATGGTGGTTTTGTGCAAACATAAAGGTAAATCCACTCTCTTGTAAAAGTCGTGCAGAATCCTCTACACTTAAATCAAGGCGTATACCAAGAGATTCAAACATATCTGCACTTCCACTTTTTGATGTGATCGATCTGCTTCCATGTTTGGCAACTGTAGCACCACACGCAGTTGCTAAGAGTGCTGTTGTTGAAGAAATATTAAAACTTCCAATTTTATCTCCACCAGTTCCAACAATATCAAGTGCTTTTTTGCGTGTTGATTCATCTATTGGGAGTTTAATGGCAAAACTTCTCATCACTTCAGCAGCTGCTGCGATCGCATCGACACTTGTGTGTTGGTCAAGTTGCATATCTAAAAGAAACTCTCGCATCTCTTCATCACTCATTTTATGGAGAAATAAAGAAGTAAAACGCTCTTTTGCTTCTTGGTAGTTCATAATTACAGCTCCTTTATATATTCATGTTGTAGGGATTTTGGTGTTGATTTTGTTGTTGGAATTTGCAACACTTCATACTGCTTTTGACCATTAAGATACGCAAGTGTGATAGTATCGCCAACTTGCACCTGTTTACTTGCTTTTGCGACAATGCCATTTATTGATACAACACCATTTTGTATCATATCTTGTGCAATTGATCTTCGTTTTGTAAGATTTGTAGCATTTAAAAATTTATCTATTCTCATAGTTGCGTGTTTCCAAAATAATTTTTATTTATTGTAGGGTAATAAAACTAAAAAAACTCTAATATTTTTGATGTTGGAACAATTTTTGCATAAATTTAGCATGTTTCATTTTTCTAATACACCACTTATTGAGATTTATCATCAGCTTCACTTATATTTACAAGATCATCAACGTGTTGTTTTTTGTGTTGTTAATCCTGATCTAGTTGATCATAAATATAATGGAGAGTATATCAATACACCATTAGGGGATATGATTTATAGAGGATACAAAACATGGATGGATCTAGCACATCAACTTGCGTGTCGTTTTACAACACCACAACCATATAATGAGTATGAGGTGTGTATTTGTTATGAAAAACTTGCAGATGAGAGCTTTCACAGTGTAGATGCTAATGTTGAACAAAAGTATGGACAAGAGTCTATCTTCTCACGTATACATAAAAATGAAGAGAGTGGATTTTTACACTATTATATGCAAGCACTTAACAATAGCTCTGTGAAAAAGCGTCGCACCATTTTAAATCTTGGAATCAATCAGGGTGATGAATTTGATATTATAATGCGTTTGGTTGATGATTTTCAATCATATCGTTGTGTTGGTATAGATTATTGTGCTTCAGCAATTCAACATGCGAAAAAACGTTTTGCTGATTATAAAAATATTCAGCTCTATCAACATGATATTACACAATTGGTATCTTTGGAATTGGATCGATTTGATCTTATTGTTAGTATAGGTACACTCCAAAGCACCAACCTCTCTTTTGCGAAAGTTTTAATGGATATTGTTCAAAATCATCTAAAAAAAGATGGTGCTATTATCTTGGGATTTCCTAATTGTAGATGGATAGATGGAGAGATGATTTATGGTGCGAGAATGAAAAACTATAATTTTTCTGAGATGTCAAACCTCTATAAGGATGTTTATTTTGCAAAAAAATATTTACAACAAAAAAAGTTTCGTGTTACCATAACAGGAAAAGATTATATTTTCATTACAGCAACATCGATCCTTTAGCTCATAATACTACGGATAAGTATAGCGTAGTGCATAATAAACAGATTTACAAAAAAGATATACATTGAAGTAGAGCGTGAAAGAAAGTTTTGAAATTTTGTTCTCTCTTTCCCATTTGTTTTAAATGCAATAACAAAATGGATCACTGTTGCGATAATAAGAGTCAAAACAAGCCACAGTTTGATAACAAGGTAAGAAACAACTTCATTGGTCTGACCATTTAGTAACATATCAAGTAAACCATCTTTTGCTATCATAATTAATCCACTAACAAATAATATCGCAAGAGAAACAATTTCAAAATATCCAAATATAGGGCCTATATGTGGATAAACCTCTTGTTGCTTTTTTTTATCACGTAGTGTGACTCCAAGGACAAACATAAAGATCGATCCTCCGATCCATGCAATAGCAGCAAAAAGGTGAAAATGTATAAAAAGGTGTTCCATTACTTTACCTTATGTGGTTTTTCTAAAAACAATCATATAATAATTTGGTTAATGAAGTATTTTTTAAAATCAAAATCCAAAAGTGGTTTTATATTTATCAAAAAAGATGTATACTAACAAAAAGTAATGAGGAGTACACAATGGAAGCAATTATAAAAGATATACAATCTCGCAAAAATGAGATACAATCCTCTATAACAGCAGTTTTTAAAACACATATGAAAATTACTGATTGGGATGTTCCTGAAGCAGATGATAAACAAGCAGCACAACTTATTGTTGATCTTATGCAAGAGCAACTAGATCAAATAAAAGCTGATATAGAATCAGGGAACTATAATAACTATTAATTAATATGAAAAAAGGATAAGCTATGAGTACTAAACATAATATTGAAAAAATTAAAGATGCTATCAAAGTAGCACCATTGAGTGAAAATGAAAAAAGTGATTCATTACGTAGAGTAGAGGAGTGGGCACTAGAAGATAGAGCTTTTGGAACATTGAAAAATGAACTTTTAGAAATAAGTGAATATTTTGAGACACTTTTTGCAGAGATGGGACTGAGCAAATAGATATGCAAATGGTTGTAGATGCTCTTAGGCAAAAGGGCAAAATATTTAAAAAAATGCAAGAGATCCCACCTAAAGATCTTGGGATACGAAATAAGATAAAAATATATAAAGCTACTGATATACATGGTTATTTCTGGGCAGTATTTGCAGTAAGTCAAAAAAGTAGGCTTTTGATGAAAGATGTTCATAAATTTGAAGAGATTTATCAAAAACTTTCACTTTTTTGTGAACATAATTTTAAATATAAAGTTTTGTTTATTGATGCTCCGTTATGTTCAAAAGCCCGTAAAGCATTTGTTGAAGCTGGCTGGAAGATTCAGTAGATGTTGTTGTGTGATATAGGAAATACTTCATACCACTTTTTAGACGGTGATGAAGATTTTAAAAAATGTGTCAAAACATTTAATCCTCTTGAAATTAAAGAACAGGTTTGTTATATATCTGTAAATGATAAACTTCAAACACAATTAGAAGGTTTGGATAATTGGATCAATCTTGCAAAGAGTATCGATAGAACAAATTATTACGATACTATGGGAATAGATAGAATATTTGCGTGTGAAGCTGTACGCCATGGTATCATTATAGATGCAGGAAGTGCTATAACAGTTGACGTCATGAGAAATGGTGTGTTTGAAGGTGGATTTATCTATCCTGGGATACATGCAATGATGAACTCATACAGTATGATATCACCATCTTTAAACTACTCATTTAATTTTGAGGTAAATTTGGATAAAATGCCGAAAAATTCTCAAGATGCTATAAGTTATGGATATTTCAAGACACTTTACAGTGAAGTGATTTCCCATAATCTTCCTATTGTTTTAACTGGTGGAGATGGGGAGAAATTTACAAAAATATTTCCAGATGCTACAGTGGATGAGATGTTGATATTTAATTCAATGAAAAAGATTATACAAAAGGCAGATATATGCTAACAGTTGCACTTCCAAAAGGGCGTATTGCAAAAGAGACACTAGAGATTTTTGAGACTATTTTTGGTGAAAGTTTCAAGTTTGATGACAGAAAACTGATATTAGAGACACCAAACTTTCGTTTTTTATTGGTACGAAACCAAGATGTTGCTACCTATGTGTATCATCAAGCAGCAGATATTGGTGTAGTAGGACTTGACACACTTGAAGAGCAGGGACTTGATGTTGTTCGTTTACTTGATCTTCGCCGTGGTGTGTGTAAAGTTGCTATAGGGATGAAAAAGGGTGAAAAACTTGATCTTACAAAACCAGAACTTAAAGTTGCTTCAAAGATGGTAAATATCACAAAACGTTACTTTGAAGAGAGAGCTGTTAGTGTTGAGATCATTAAACTTTATGGTTCTATAGAACTTGCACCATTAATAGGTCTTGCTGATATGATTGTTGATATTGTTGAAACTGGTACAACAATGAAGCAAAACGGGCTTGAAGTTGTAGAAGATATTATGACGAGTTCTACATATCTTATAGCAAATAAAAACTCTTACATTGCAAAAAAAGATGAAGTTCTTGATATTTATGAAAAGATCAATCAAGTGATAAAAGCAGAGAATACAAAATAATGACAAATCTCGATCTGTATGCAAAAGCTGAACATCTTCTTGGTATAGAAGAAGCAACTGAAGCACTTTATGATCTTTATAGAAGTGAACTTGATGATTATAAGGTAAAAACACTTCTTGATGTTGGGTGTGGGCGTGGTGGTTTTATGCGTCGTATGGAGAGTGATGGTGTTCTTTGTAAAGGTATTGATCTGAGCTCTGTAATGGTACAGGAGTGTCAAGAACAAGGACTTGATGCAGAATGTATCGATATAAAAGATGTTACAGGGACGTATGATGCTATTGTAAGTATTTTTGATGTATTGAACTTTATGAACACGCAAGAGCTTGAAGCATTTTTGGATGCTGTAGCACAAAGAATGGATGAAAATAGTATTTTTATAGCTGATATCAATACTCTTTATGGTTTTAAAGATGTAGCTGAAGGTACAATGAGTAATGATGCTGATGATGAGTTTTTAAGTGTTGATGCAGTATTTGAAGATAATGAACTGCATACAAAATTTACTCTTTTTGAAAAAGATGATGATGGACGCTATACAAAGTATCAAGATACTATTGTTCAATATTTTCATAAAATAGATTTTTTTAAAAAACATAAACAACTCAAACTTATAGATAAACAAACTTTCTCACTGTATGATGTTGAAGATAAAACACTTCTGATTTTTAAAAAACGTTAATGCTACTTTTGTAGCATTAATGATTTTCAAACTATTCTATAATACTCTTATAACAAATTAAAGGATATAAAATGAGTAAACATAGAGCAAAAATAGAAAAAGTATTTACACACCCAATTTCTGGAAATATAGATGTTAAAAAACTTTTGAGTGCACTTGAACATTATGGTGCAGAAGTAGATCTAACAAAAGAGCATCATGCAAAGATACATTATAATTCAGAAGTATTTTCATTGCCATTACCTCATGGTGACAATGCACTATCAAAGGATGCAGTTGTAGAGTTACGCCATTTCTTAGAAAAAGTTGGTTTGACACCTCAAAATATCAAATAAATAGAGTAAAGGTTTTTCTTTACTCTATAAATTCTACTATTTCATTAAAATCTCTTCGTATATGTTGTGGCTGAGGATTAAGTCTATATCCAAAAGGAAGCAATAAAGCGACTTGAAATTTCTTTGTATCAATTGATAAAACTTTCTCAATATTCTCTTTCTCAAATCCTTCAATAGGACATGAATCTATCCCTATATAGGCTGCTGCCATCATCATATTTGTTGCAGCGATATATGTTTGTCGTGCACTCCAACAAAAAGTGTTCTCATCACTACTAAAACTTTTTTGAAGATGTTTTGCATAAATATCTACATAAAAATCAAGTTTTTCTTGAGGTAAGTGACGTCTTTGAAAGCGTTGTAAAGGGATGCCACTCTCTGGTTTTAGTGCTTCAATAGCTCCTAAAACAACAACAAGATGAGAACAGGTTGTTATTTGTGGTTGATCCCAGCAAAAAGGTCGTAATTGCTCTTTGACTTTTTGGTTGGATATAACAAGAAATTTCCACCCTTCCATACCAAAAGAGGAGGGGGAAAGTCGTGCTGATTCTAAAATATAGTGTAAGTCAGTATCAGAAATTTTTTTTGTTTCGTCAAACATTTTACATGCATGACGAAACTCAAGTGCTTCAGTAAACTTGTTATGTACCATTGTATCTCTTAGTTAAGATCTGGTTGTGGTGTTTTTGCATTTGATGCAGGGAGTATAGGTAATGTAATATCTGGTTTTTTCCCATCTAATGCACCTAAGAATGCTTCAATATCTGCTGTTTGTTTTGGTGTAAGTTTTGTACCAAGTTGTACTCTTGCCATCTCATTGATAGCCTCTTTAAGTGTACGGATCTTACCATTATGAAAATATGGTGCAGTCTCTGTAATATTTCTAAGTGTTGGTACACGAACCATACCATCTTTATCACCTTTAAAATCACCAACATTCATATATTTATATGTTGCAGCAACATTCATAGGAGCCATAGAGCCACCAAGTGCAACATTATTATGACATGAAGTACAGCCCACTTGAATAAATGTTTTTAAACCATCTTTTTGTTGTTGTGTGAGTGCATCACTTTTACCATGCATAAACGCATCAAATGGTGCAGGTGTAACAAGTGTACGTTCAAATGTTGCAATAGTGTCTGCAACTTTTTTAAAGTCTATTGTTACATCTTTACCATATGCTTTTTTAAATGCATCAACATATGCTGGCATAGATGTTACAGTTTGTACTACATGTTGTGGTGTTGCTGCCATTTCAGGAGCTGCTTGGATAGGTCCTTGTGCTTGATCTTCAAGATCTGGACTTCTTCCATCCCAAAACTGTTTTGTGTTAAAAACTGCATTATATACAGTTGGTGAACTGAGATGATGTGGATTTGCTGTCCATTTGTGTCCAACAGCAGCCTCCATTCCATCATCTCCACCTTTTGAGAGATTATGACATGTATTACAAGAGATAAGACCACTTTTTGAAAGGCGTGGATCAAAATAAAGTTGTTTACCAAGCTCAACTTTTGCTTGAGTAATAGGATTGTTAGGATTGTCAATGAGCTTCATAAGTTCTGCTTGTGATGTAGGTATAGCAACTAAACCAGCATCTTTTGCTTGTTTAATCAGTGGATCTGATGCAAAAAGTGAAAGTGTTGAGACTAGAGTAATAGCGATATGTTTTTTCATAATAAGTTCCTCTTTAGTATTTAAAAGATAAAAATTATCTTTTGTATTTCAAAATTATACAGAAAGATTTCTTAAAAGATAATTATTTTCCTTTGATTGTAAAAATAACTTTATTGTTACAATAACACACAAAAGTGAGAAAAGTGTGATTAATTAAAAATATATTAATTGAAAAAATTATACAGTAGTAATAAGTAAAAACAAATAAAGGGTTTATTATGAATTTTAAAAGTAAGGATATTATTGCTTGTTGTTTTTGCAACACTACTTACTGGATTGGTCTTAAGTTTTGTATCTTTGAGTAAGTTTGATACTGCTTTAACTGATGCATATCTCAATCAACTTAATGCCGTCAAAGAGAGTAGGGGTTTTGGTATTTCAATTTCCAATCGATGCTATTAATAATATTATGAGTTTTAATGGTTCATATGATAAAGCTGGTTTAGGTCAGAGTGGAGAGGTTTATT
>Ga0256843_1000415_pt1 | contig 36459 bp, 35 predicted proteins | sample AlvinellametaG_FD_191572 | JGI IMG/M metagenome (GOLD analysis project Ga0256843, IMG submission 191572) | Pompeii worm associated microbial communities from hydrothermal vent at the East Pacific Rise, Pacific Ocean - Alvinella | ecosystem: Host-associated > Annelida > Integument > Unclassified ...
CAATATGTAAAAATCCTGTTGGACTTGGTGCAAATCTTGTTACTACCATTTTTTACCTTTTTTATTTTTCCAGAAATTTTAACTAATTTCTATTATTAAGAGTTTAAGAAAATAAAGTTCTTTTTTAGGAGATATTTTTTTCTTAAAATCCTACTTATACGCCTTTTAAAGAATTGACGATTTTTGATAATGTAAGTCTTGATAGACACTCCATAAGCAAATAAACGTAGTCTACTTTTTCATTAAATTCAACTGACTCATAATCCATTTTTTTAGATACATTTTCAAATATTTCTTTCATAGTTTTTAAACGCTTTTTTGTATTTATTTTTTATAAATACCAACTAGAGATAATAATGAATTATATTTATAGTTTCAGTTTCAGACTTTATTCTACAAAAAAACAAAAGCAGTTTTTGGAACAAGAAGCAAGAAGTATAGGATTTGTATATAACTATATTCTTACACTTGCAAAAAGATAATGTGAAACAAATCAAAAAAATGGAATTATTATGATGAATATAAAAAATTACTTCCAAAACTAAAAAAAGAGTTTGAGTTTTTAAAATTCTCTAATTTTCAATTGCTTCAAAAAGGTCTTGAAAATCTTGATAAAGCATTTAAATTTTTTTAAATTATTAAGCGATTTTCCAAAGTTTAAGAAAAAGAAAAATCCAATTCTTATCTCCTTAAAGAAAATTATCAAGAAGATTAATTAGACAAAAATCAAGTCATTATCGTAGAAAATCTTAAAAAAAGTTATTAAAAATAAAAAGCTCTTAAAGCATATTCATCAAGCAAATTGTGTAGCGTTTGCAGATATAAAAATAATAACTTAAAATTATAAGATAAAGTATGGACACGTCCTGTATATAACACAACCTATAATAGAGATTATAATACTACATCAAGCTTACTAAAAGAGAGACTAAAATAAGTAGGGCTAGAGTAGTACGAATTAATGTCTGTGAAGGTAGCTCTGGCGGTGGAACACTCTTAATGAGTGCTCTACAAGTCATTTAACGATGAAGCAGAAAGCTCCCCGCCTTTTAAGCTAGGGGATAGCTCATAGAGTTTAATGTTAAGTTATTTTATTTTGCTATTATGCAAAAGAAAAAGAAAATGATAAAATTATAAAAAACAAAGGAGTTAAGATGTCACATAGTGCAAAAGAGATAAAAGAGTTTAAATTAAGCGGTACAGAAAATGGGAAAATAGAAGTTGCAATTATACAAGAGCCATATGGAGAAGGTAGCAATCCCGTTGCAAGTATTGGAGTATTTTTAGAAAGCTCAAATTCAGAACCAGATTGGAAAGTTCATATTCCAAAAGAAAATATTGATGAAGTAATTGAAGCTCTAAAAGAGGCAAAAAAATCTCTATAAACTCTTTTTTCAAAAGTTAAAAGCTTTTTGGGCTTTTAGCTTTTCTCCAAAAAGATACTCTAACTTCTTTGCTCTTCATTTTTTAGCTAAAATAATAGTTAATATTTACTTTTTAAGGAGAGATTTTGTCTAAAAAAGTGCCACAATCTCATATTAGAAACTTTTCAATTATTGCCCACATTGATCATGGTAAATCTACACTAGCAGATAGAATTATTCAAGAATGTGGGGCAGTTAGCGAAAGAAAAATGTCAAATCAAATTATGGATACTATGGATATTGAAAAAGAAAGAGGAATTACAATTAAAGCTCAAAGTGTTAGGCTCGATTACTACAAAGATGGAGAGCATTACATTTTAAACCTCATCGATACTCCAGGGCATGTCGATTTTAGTTATGAAGTAAGCCGCTCTTTGGCTTCAAGTGAAGGAGCCTTACTTATTGTAGATGCATCCCAAGGAGTTGAAGCTCAAACTATCGCAAATGTGTATATTGCTCTTGAAAATGATTTAGAGCTTTTACCAGTCGTAAATAAGATTGATCTTCCAAGTGCAGATCCAGATAGAGTATTGAGCGAAGTTGAAGAGGCAATTGGCTTAGATTGTACAGAACATAATTTGATTTCAGCCAAAACTGGACAAGGGGTTCCAGAGCTAATTGATGCGATAGTAGAAAAGATTCCAGCACCAAGTGGAGATGAAAATGCACCAACAAAAGCTTTAATTTATGATAGCTGGTTTGATAATTATCTTGGAGCTTTAGCACTTGTTAGAGTTTTTGATGGTTCGATTAAAAAAGGTCAAATGATAAAAATTATGGGAAGCAATTCTGATCATCAAGTTTTGGATTTGATGTATCCACATCCTCTAAACCCTCAAAAAACAGATGAAATTAGCACTGGAGAAATTGGAATTGTAGTAATGGGATTAAAAAGCGTAGAGACTATAAAAGTAGGAGATACTTTAACTGATGCAAAAAATCCAACCCCAGAACCAATTCCAGGATTTGAACCAGCAAAACCTTTTGTATTTGCTGGACTCTATCCAATTGAAACAGATAAATTTGAAGATTTAAGAGATGCTTTAAATAAATTAAAACTCAATGATTCAGCTCTTACTTTTGAGCCAGAAAGCTCTTTAGCTCTTGGAAGTGGATTTAGAGTCGGCTTTTTAGGAATGCTTCATATGGAAGTAGTGAAAGAGAGACTTGAAAGAGAATTTAATTTAGATTTGATTGCAACAGCTCCAACAGTTGTTTATAAAGTTAAAAAGACTGATGGAGAAATAATTGAAATTCAAAATCCAAGCGAACTTCCAGAAGCTTCTAAAATTGAAACAATTTATGAACCTTATGTCAAAGCTACAATTCTAACTCCAAATGAGTTTGTAGGAAATCTTATCAAACTTTTAAATGATAGAAGAGGAATTCAAGTAAAAATGGACTATTTAAATGAAAAGAGAGTTTTACTTGAATATGATATTCCAATGAATGAGATTGTAATGGATTTTTATGATAAATTAAAATCTATGACAAAAGGTTATGCAAGTTTTGATTATGAGCCAATTGGTTTTAGAGAAGGAGATTTGGTTAAACTTGATATTAGAGTAGCAGGTGAAGTTGTAGATGCTTTGAGTATTATTGTCCCAAGAGAAAAAGCAAGAAGCAGAGGTTTGGCATTTGTAAATGAATTAAAAGAGTTAATTCCAAGACAACTTTTTGAAGTAGCAATTCAAGCTAGTATAGGAAATCAAATTATTGCAAGAAGCAATGTAAAAGCAATGAGAAAAAATGTTACAGCAAAATGTTACGGAGGAGATATTACAAGAAAAAGAAAACTTCTGGAAAAACAAAAAGAGGGAAAAAAGAGAATGAAAGCAATTGGCAAGGTCCAAGTGCCACAAGAAGCTTTCATGGCGGTTTTAAAAATTGATAAATAAATTCTCCGCCTTAAAAGGGCGGAGTTTAAAATTAATTATTTGCTTTCCAGTTTTTTAAGCCAAAATTTTCTACAACATAATCGATATCTTTGTCTCCTCTTCCAGAAAGATTTACTAAAATTTTCCCATCTTTTTTCTCTTTTGCAAGTTTCATTGCATAAGCAATGGCATGAGAACTCTCAAGAGCTGGAATAATTCCTTCAAGCTGACTAATGGCAAAGAATGCATCAATGCTTTCTTCATCACTTGCTCCAGCAACTTGTACTCTTCCTTTTTCTTTTAAATAAGCTTGTTCTGGTCCAACACCTGGATAATCAAGCCCACTTGCAATAGAATGAACTGGAGCTGGAGAACCATCTTCATTTTGAAGAAGTATAGTTTTAAATCCATGAATTATACCCTCTTTTCCAAAATGCAAAGTTGCTGCATGTTCACCTAATTTGGTACCTTTTCCAAGAGGTTCAACTGCAATTAATTCAACCTCTTCATCTTCTATAAAACCGCTAAAAATTCCCATAGCATTACTTCCTCCTCCGACACAAGCAACAACAGCATCTGGAAGAGAATTAGTCATCTTTTTAAACTGCTCCTTTGCTTCAAAACCTACAACACTTTGAAAATCTCTAACCATCATTGGAAATGGATGAGGTCCAACTACTGATCCAATTGCATAAAGAGCTTTGTCTAATTGTCCAAGGTAAGATTCAAAAGCTGAATCAACCGCTTCTTTTAAAGTTTTTAGGCCATGGGTAGCTGGAATTACTTCTGCTCCTAAAATTTTCATTCTGACGACATTTGGGTGTTCTTTTTTGATGTCAACTTCTCCCATATGAATTTCACACTCAAGTCCAAAATATGCGCAAGCAGTAGCAAGTGCTACTCCATGTTGTCCTGCTCCAGTTTCAGCAATTAATTTAGTTTTGCCCATATATTTTGCTAAAAGAGCTTCTGCAATACAGTGGTTTAATTTATGTGCTCCTGTATGATTTAAATCCTCTCTTTTAAAATAAAGTCGTGCACCTCCCAAAGCTTCAGAAAGCCTTTTTGCATAATAAATTGGAGTGGGTCTTCCTTGATAGTGCTCTTGAATTTCTCTTAATTGGGCAATAAAATCGTAAGAGTTTTTTAACTTATTATAAGCTTTAGCTATTTTTTTAAATTCTTCTTCAAGTTCTGGAGGAATAAAAGCTCCTCCATATTTACCAAAAAAGCCTTCTGAATTTGGAGTTGAATTTAAATATTTACCTTTCATGATTTTTTCCTTTTGATTTTTATAAATAACATTAAATTTTATCAGTTAGACTCTTAAAGTCTAAATTATTAAAATAACTTTCTATCAGTCTTAATTTCTCTAAATACGATATAATTAAAGAGAAAAATTAAAAGTAAAATTTAAGAGGATAAGAAGTGGACCCAAAAAAATTTATAAAATCGTGTGATGATCTTGTTTTTGAGTTTATTGATGCAATGAGTAGATTGGATCTTGCGCTTCTTTTGATTGACAAAGGAGGTTATATTGTTGATCAAAACTCAACTGCAAAAAGATGGTTTGGAGATATTTTAAATAGCGAGTATAAAGACTTTTGTAATAAAGTTTTTCAAGATGTCTGCTCAATTGACTCAATGGAAGTTTTAGCAAAAAACTCTAAAAGATATAAAATAACTTCGATAGAAGTAAATTCCACTCAAAATAGATATACACTTTTAATTTTGAAAGAGTTGATAAATCATTTAGACTATTTGGATATGAGCGGAAGAGGTAGTTCCAATCGCCTGCTAGCAAATCTTTTATCTAGAGAAGACTTTATTGAAAATGTTAAAAATATAATTTATGAAGCTGACATAATTCATTCAAAAGTTGCTTTGCTTTTTATAGAAGTTGCAAATTTAAATAATATTATTGATACTTACGGTAAGAAAAGCGGAGATGGAATTTTAGAAATTGTTGCAAAAAGACTTAAAAACTCTCTTCGAGAAAGTGATATTATTGGAAAATTTGACTATAATAAATTTGCAGTAGCAATTAGTGGTATTGATGGAGTTGATATTCCAAAAAAGATCTCAAAGAAGATAATCTATAATATCTCAAGACCAATTACAACTGATGATGGACACAAAATTAGTATAGATATTTTGGTAGGAATTAGTATCTATCCAAATGATTCTAAAGATATTAATAGTTTAATCTCCAGAGCCGATATGGCAAGATACTCTATGAAATTAAAATCCAAAAAATGGCTTTTATCTTTTGTATAAAGCAAAAATCCCAATTTTAATTTTGGGGTAGGTGAGCTATCCCGCCCTAAAAAGCGGAGCTTCTTGCTTCATCGGTAGATAACTTATAGACCATTCTTTGAAAGTCTTCTGCTGCTAGAGCTTCCTTCAGAGCCATTAATTTGAACCACTTCAACTCTACTTTTTTGTTTGCAACTTAGATTTACTCAAACATTCTAGCAAAATATATAATAGAAATTAATTCTTAAGAATTTTCCACCTTTCATCAGCCCTTCTAAAGGCGATGGTTTTGGCGGAGGTAGCTAAAAAAGTTAAATAATTAATAAGAAAATTTATAGCCTCTTCTTCTTACAGTATGAATTACTTGAAAGCCTAAAATGCTTCTTAATCTTTTTCTAATTTGATTGATTGCAACCTCAACAGTATTATCACTTACATACTCTGGCTCTTCCCACAGAGCATTAATGATTTCATCTTTACTAAAAACTCTCTGTTTCCTTAGGGCAAGATAAGCTAAAATATCAAATGTTTTTCCATTTAAAGAGACAATTTTATCATCATATTCGATTCTCTTATTTACAATATCAATTCTTAGTTTTCCAATATCAATTGAAGTTCCATACAAATTTCTCATATTTGCCAAAACTCTAGCAGCAATTAAGTCTGGTTCATAAATATGATTAATAACTACATCATCGACCTTTAGAGAGTAAAAAAATGGCTGGTTCTGGCTATCTTCTGTTAATATTATAATTTTTGTCTCTTTCTTTTTACGCTTCATCTCATTTACATACCGCTCTAAGGAGAATTTAACTCCTTCATCTAAAATAATTATTAGCTCATAGTGTCTAAAACAGGTAAAATTTCCAGCATCATACAGATCAATTGCTGCATCTACAATACAAATAAAATATCTACTAATTTCTTCCTCAATCTCTTTTGCAAATTCTTCATCAAAGCCTACTGTTAAAATTCTCATACCTGCTCACATTTTTCTTGAAATTTTTTTGGAGATAGTCCATAGCATCTATTTAAGGTAGAGCTCTGTTTCTCATACCGTATTTATAGCAAAACCTTGCTTATTTAAAAATAAAACTAACTTTCAGTTTCTTTGTGCTATTTTATACTCAAAACAAAAAAATTTTTAAAATAGATAGAAAACTTAGATTTTTTGGGAAAAGTAAAGAATTTAAGCTTAAAAGAGAAAAGGGAGAAAAGCTTTATTTGTAAGCTTTTATGTAAAGTCTAACTGGAGCAGGATAACCTTCTATTGTCTTAGATGAGTCGTTTGGATCTAGAAAGTTTTCTAAAGATTCACTAGTAATCCACTCTGTTTTTCTTTGTTCGGTTGTGTCAGTTTTCTTGATTGCTAAAGTCTCAACCTCTTTAAAGCCAGCCCTAAAGCACCAATTTTTTAGAGCATTTATTGTTGGAATAAAATAGATATTTGGAATCTTTGAATATCTATCTTTTGGAGTAAGGGCAACTTCTGCTTCTCCTTCTATCATAAAAGTATCTAAAATCAACTCTCCATTTTTTTTAAGTCCTTTGTAAAGAGATTTTAGAGTGTTTATTGGATCACTTCTATGATAAAGTACTCCTAAACAAAAAATCGTATCAAATTTTTTTTCATAATCTTTTAAATGTTCTACTCCTAAAAGCTCATAAGTAATACCGCTTTTAATAAATTTATCTAAAAATTTAAATTGTAAATAATAAAGAGGAGAAGGATCAAATCCCACAAGTTCTTTTGGAGATTCTTGAAGCATTCTAAAAAGATAATATCCATTATTACAACCAATATCTGCAACTACTTTATCTTTTAAATCAAAATGGGGAAGTAAAAGATTATATTTTATAAAACTTCTCCATTCACTATCAATTAAAAGATCTCCAATTTTAAAAGGCCCTTTTCTCCATGGCATCATAGATTTTGCAATTTCAAAAATTAAATTTCTATTTTTTTGTAGATACTCTTTAGAGGGTAAAATCTCAATTACATCTTCTAATTTTATTTCTGCTTCTTTTGGAGCTGGAAGAGTCTCTAATAAAGAGACAATTGGTTTAATATTTTTCCACTCTAACCATTTTTGTCTTTCTTTTCTTATTTGGTCTAACATTTAAGCTACTACTTCTTATTATTCTTTTACTATTGCTTTTAAAATTACTTGTTTTTTTAATGGTCTATCCATAGCTCCAGTTGGAACAGAGTTTATTTTATCTACAACATCTTTTCCTTTAATTACTTCTCCAAAAATAGTATATCCTCCATTTAACCAAGGAGTAGGTGCTACTGTAATAAAAAATTGACTTCCATTTGTATTTGGACCACGATTTGCCATTGCTAAAAGATAAGGCCTATCAAAAACCAAATTTGGAGCATACTCATTTTTAAACTCCTTTCCATAAATTGACTTTCCTCCTCGTCCAGTTCCTGTTGGATCCCCTCCTTGAATCATGAATCCTTTTATCACTCTGTGAAAAGTTACACCATTGTAGTAACCTCTTTTTGCCAACTCTACAAAATTTTTTACTGCAAGTGGAGCTTTTTTGGAATAAAGTTTTAAAACGATATCTCCTTGATTAGTTTTAAGAGTTACAATTGGATCTTTTGCATAAACAAATCCGGCAATTAATAAAACCATTAAAATTAATTTTTTCATTTAAATCCCTTCCATCTTTTTAATATTTCTTTTATTATACAAAAAATTCCTGCTAAAATGAGCCTCTTTTCACTTTATAATAAAAGAATAATATAAGAAAAATCTTCTATAGGCAAAAATCTATGAAACATAACTTAATAACAAATAAAGTCTAACCTTTATCCAAGCTTTGCTGTGATATAAATGGAGTAGTCATAGAGATAAAAACTTCTTATTTTTTGATTGGTTGCATTCTTTTTTAAATAAAGTCAATTAAAAGGAGAAATTATGTTTATTTTGGAAAAGCCTCTATTAAACTGGAGAGAGTATCGGTATGTAGATAGAGATATTGGAGGGAGAGCATTTAAAACCTGTCCATACTGTGAAGGTAAAAAAGAGTTTAGAAGTGGAATATTTGATGATTATGATGATACTGACCAGAGAGTAACTTGCACACTTTGTGGGTGGAAAGGTTCAAGGACTATAAGATATAGAGATTATGGTTGTAGTACAAGCTTTTCTCAATCTTTTTTAATAAAATTTGATACTGAAAAGAACAATAAAATTATAGAAAAAGAGTCTTTTAATAAGTTTATCGTTATGAAGTTAGAAAATGGCAAATACAGACTTTTTTATAAGGGTAAACTTCATATAAATAAAGAAATGGAAGAGTTGCAAGATATAGAGATTGAGTGGGAAAAGAGAGAAGTTAAATTCAATTTTTTAAGAGATTTAAAAGAGTTTAAACCAATTACTTTATCGCTTGAAGAAGCAAATTTGCTTTTAAAATTTTTGGAGTTGCTCAGTTATGACCTTGTGGATGATTATGAGATGATCACAAAGGCTCTAAAAGAGAGTTGGGGAAAAAGAACTTAAAATTTTTATTTTAAGCCTCTTTAACAAGCTCAAAAGCTTCTTTTAAATCTAGAGTTCCTTCATAAAAAGCTTTTCCTATAACAACTCCATCAATCTTTGCATCTAAAAGAGCTTTGATATCATTTAAATCTTTGACTCCACCGCTAGCAATAGTTTCAATCTGACTTGCTTCTTTAATTTCTTTTGTAAAATCTATATTAACTCCACTTAACGTTCCATCTTTGCTTACATCTGTGCAGATTATAGCTTCTACTCCACTTTTTGCAAACTCTTTAGCAAGTTGTGTAGCTTTTATTGAGCTAGTTTTTGCCCATCCTTCAACTGCCACAAACCCATCAATAGCATCAATTCCAACAACAATTGGATATTTTTTTGCCATCTCTTTTACAAATTCTGGATTTTTCAGGGCAACAGAACCAAGAATAACTCTTTCAATTCCTAAATCTAGATACATTTTAATTGTATCTTCATCTCGGATTCCTCCACCTAATTCCAATTTCAAGCTTGTATTTTTTCTAATTTTTTTTATCTGCTCTAAATTTTTAGGTTCTCCAGCAAAAGCACCATTTAAATCTACTAAATGGACCCATTTACTTCCAAGCTTTTCAAAATGTTTTGCAACTTCCCAAGGCTCTTGGCTATAAATTTTAGCACTTTCCATCAAACCTTTTGTAAGGCGTACAGCTTTTCCATCTTTTAGATCAATTGCTGGCAAAATTTCCATTTTTATCCTCTCAATTTATTAAAATTTAATGCTTTAAATTTTCTGGATTGACATACTCCCCACGCATAAATGCGGGGGATTCTGGTTTTAAAGCGATGGTTGCTGACAAATAGCCAGTCTTACGCCATCTATGCCAAGAGTTGATGCCCCAACTCTACAGATATTTATACTTGCATTTAAATCTCTATCGTGTTCTGTTTTGCACTCAGAACAAATCCAAGCTCTATCTTTTAAGTTTAGCCTCTCTAAAACAAACCCACAATTAGAACAGGTTTTAGATGATGGATAGAATCTATCAATCTTGATAAGATTTGTTTTATACTCCAAAATATTTATAAACTCACTAAAAGCTAAATCTGATATTTTCCTGCCCCACAATCTTTGCATTGCTTTTATATTTAAGTCCTCAATTGCGATATATTCATACTTCTTGGCAAGAGAGTTTGCTAATTTATGAAAAAAATCTCTTCTTGCATTAATTACTTTTTGATGGAGTTTTAATAACCTTCTTTTAGCTTTTTTGTAGTTATTTGAGCCTTTAATCTTTTTTGAAAGTCTTTTTTGAAGTTTTTTAAGTTGATTTAAATGCTTGAGATAGTATTGAGGCGACTTTACTTTTGTATTATTTGAAAGAGTCAAGAATGTTTTTAGTCCGAAGTCAATACCCACGATTTTACCCGATGTGATATTCTCTTTGGTCTCTTCTTGCTCCAAGACAATACAAATATAGAAATCTCCAATATTATCTCTTTTGATAGTTATAGTTTTTGTCTTCCCAATAATTGGTCTACTTAGCCAGAATTTAAACTTATAACCACCAAGAGAAATAACATTACTATCTATTTTGTATCCTGCTTGTTTAAGAGTTATTGATTTGTATTTTTTTACTTTTTTGAAAGATGGAGGAGATGATTTAATACCTTGTTTTTGATTGCGAAAGAATAGTTTGTAGGCTTTATCTATTCTATCTGTTATCTCTTGTATTGCTTGAGATGGTACTATTTTCCAATATTCATATTTTGGAAGCTTTTTAGGTTTTGTTAGATGCTTTTGCAGTTGAAACTTATTCAGACTCTCTCCAAAAAGCTTATAGTATCTCTTATGCAAAGCTATGCAATGATTATAAATAATACCTGCAATATCAACTCTTCTGTTTAGATGCCTTAATCTTTTTGTACTATACAGTTTGTATTTATAGGTTCTAATCATCAAAGCTCCTTCTTAAGTTGAATTAAGCCATACTTCTACTTATTATCGCCTTATATCCTCATGCCAGTCTCTTTGAAAAAGGCAGGGGCTTTAGGTAAAATTTCTTCTTTAAAAAAGAGTTTTACTGTATGTTTTTTAGTCTTTCTATTTTTATACCAAAATACTCTAAAGCAGAAAGAATTTTCTTGACGTCTAAATTTGCTGGAATTGGGTGAGAGAAAATTTTTTGAATTTTTACTAAATGTTTTTTTGACACAAATACTCCCGTTTGAAAATTTAATTTAGTATAGCACTCTAAAGTCAATATGAAGTGAAGTTTTAAAAGCTCATTTTCCAGTTAAAACATACTCTAATTCATAATAATTATTAATAATATACTCAAAATCAACTTTTGCCTCTTCAGTTGAAGCTATCAAAAGTTTAATCCCTGGTTTTACTTGTACATTATCATCTGGCAAGATTATATAATCGTCTTTTCCAAATTTACAAAATAAAAACAAAAGATTTAATTTTTCTTTCCAATTTTCTCTAGATCTTTTTAACTCTCCTAGAGTAATCTTAGCCCCTTTTTTTAATCTATGATAAAGAGCATAAGCATTTTCTTCTGTGATTTTTATCTCAAAGTGAATAGGATTTTCACCAACTTCTTCTTTCATTCTCTTTACAAGTGCTCTTCCCCATTTTTCATCTTTTTTATGAAGCAATTTGACAAATCGATAAGCAAGTGGGCGAGCAATAAAAAGATAGGTAAATTCTGCTAAAACTTGTTCTAAAATATAAACTCTATTAATTCTTGCAGATTTAAAAATACTAATATCATCTAAAGTATTTTCTCTTCCTATTGTATAGATATTTTTGTTTATTTTTTTTGCAGTAGCTAAAATTGTAAGATTAATTAAATCATCTTTCGTTGCTGCAATTATTACACTTGCTTCTTTTACGCCTGCTTCTATCAACATCTGGTAATCTTCCGCATCTCCAAAAACAGCACTTTCTTTTCTTTCTTTGTAGTCTAAAGATTTAATATCGATATAAGAATATTCAAGTCCAGCTTTTTTTAGAGCATCTTCTAAAGCTTTTCCCATTCTTCCATAACCACAAATTATATATTTTCCATGTGGAATCTTTTCTCTATTTCTAATTTTTAAAATATGCCCAAAAATCCACATCTCCAAAAGCCAAAGACTCTCAGCAGTAATTGCCAAATAAAATCGGTCAGAGATAAATTTAAAAGGATCTTCAATATACCTTACTCCTAAGTTTCTTAAATGTTCTGTTTGGGTTTTAGTAGTTGATTTAATTACAAGCTTTACATGTTTATTTAAAAGTTTACATAACAAAGCTACTTTAGTATTTTTTATATCATCCTCAAATAAAGAGACAACTGCTTGGCAATTTTTTTTATGGATTCCTGCTAATTTTATAGTTTCTGGATTTGTTACATCTGCACTTAGAGCTGGAACTTCTGGAATAAAATTTTCAAGATCTAATGCTTCAATTTTTTCTTCTGATTTATCTACAACTACAACTCTAATTCCTTCCCGATTTAATTTATCAATAATTTGGTGTGTAACATTGTTATATCCCAAAATAATTGTAAATGGTTCTTCTAAATCTTTGATTTTGGATCTAAATCTTGCTACATCAATTTCTCTTGAGAGTCTTTTATCCTGAATTAATGCAACAAGACTTCCAATTCCATAAAACCACCCAATTACAGTTAGATAGATACAAAAAGAGACCCAAAGTCTCTGCTCATAAGTAAAAGTATAAGGAGCTTCCCCAAATCCAATAGTTGATGCCATATAACTTACAAAATAAAAAGCATCAAAAAAGCTAAGTTTATAAGGGTGACCTTGATCATCGACTCCTGGAATTAAAACCATTCCTAAAATAGAAATAGAAAAGGTAATAATAATTACCAAAAAAGGAAGTCTCATCCTTTTTATAATGAGCCAAATAGTATTATTTGATTCCATTTTTAATCTTTATCTATCTTTTAGATTTTATTGTATCGGCTACAAAAAGTGTAACTGAGACAATATTTGCTAGCAATGCTCCTCCAGATAAAGAGACAATTGCTACAGAACTTTCTAAATTTATTCCATTTCCAACATAAAGAGCAAAAGCCCAAACAGATGCTGAAGCAATCAATTGAATATCAGCTACCAAACTTGTAGCAAGTAAAACAGATCCTAATTGAGTTTTATCTCCTAGTTTTAAGATTGTTGCAATAAGATTAATCACAATTGCTGCAAAAAGCTCATAAGAGCTGTGATATTCTAAGTTTGCTGGATCTCCATAAACAAATCCAAAGTTAATTGTCATTGCCAAAATAAAGAAAAATCCTGAAATTACCTTTTGTGTGTTCATCAACTCTCCTTTTAGTATAAGTTTAAAATCTAAATGCTTATATTTGACTTGATATTTTAAATTTCAGATTAGAAAAAGAAAATTTCTCTAAAGAAAAATTTAAAAAAGTTTAAAAGACTCTTTTATTTTAATGTTCAAAATTATATCTTATTTAAAAGTTTAAGCAACTTTAGTAGCAATCTTTGAGAAAGCTATTTCTTAAAATATCAAATAAATTTTTCAGAAAGGAAGCAGATGATAGTAAAAAAAGAGGCAGCAAAGATACTTTTGGCTCTTCAAAAGGCAGGAAAAAAAAGTATCAATATTGAAAAATTAAACTCTGAAGCTCTAACAGAGTTAAACTTAGGAGGTTTAGTTAGATTTCCAATTCCAGCAGAAGTAGAATTAACTTATGGTGGAGGATTGATAGCAAAAGCTCTTTTGGACTTAGAAGAAAAAGTTAATCTTGAAGAATTTGATGAGAATTTTAGATGGATTGGCTCAGAAATTATTGCAATGATTGATGCAGCAGTTTCAAATAAAGATAAAACAACAAATATCTCTTATGAGTATCTCAAAAAAAGAGGTTTTGCAGATGAAGAAGGAAATTTAACAAAAGAGGCAAAAGAGATTTTTGAAGCTTACTCTATTGTAAAACCTGAACTTGTAATTGATGCAAAACTTGCTGAATATATTAGAAAATCTCCAACTGGACCTACTGATGCTCACTATTTATTAGTTGAAGGAAACCTAAAAGATCTACTTGAAGCAATGAGACTTATTGCTTATTCAATTCCAAAAGGAGATTACTTTACATTTACTGGACTTGGACAAGCTGTAAAAGAGACTCTAAATTATGGAGGATTTGCATCTGAAGGAAGCGTGTTAGATCTTTCTATTTTAGAAAGTATTGCAAAAGTTGCAGATGGCGATGAGGTAGATTTAGATACACTAATTGAATTGGAAGAGTTAGGTTATTTACAAAGTACTGATCAACTTACAAAAGCTGGAGAGTTAGCTTTAGATATTTATAGACTTTACAATGATAAAGAAGATAAAATTTTAAGATCTTTTGCAATCTCTCTTGAAGAAGTAGAAACTCTAAAAAGTATTCAAAAAATTTGGGAAGAAAAATATCCAAGCAATCCAGAGATGGTTCCAACTTTTGAAGAGATTAAAAAAGAACTTGTAGATAGAAAAGTAGCAGAGTATAAAAAAATAATTGAAAAATATGGCAAAAGACTTGATGAGATGCCAAAGAAAAAATCTGAAATTGCAAAAAAATTTGCTCAAACTCAAAACATGGTAGAGTGGTTTGAAGATAATTTTGATTTAAGAGAGTATTTATATTTACTTGAAAGTTTTGGTTTAATTCAAGAAGAAGCAGATGAAAACTCAAAAGCTGTCTATCTAATTACAGATGATGGAAAAGCAGTTTTAGAAGATCAAGCAGCAGATGAAAGAGCAATTCACTCTTGGAGTGTAAAAACTCTTACAACATCAAATAGAAGCTATTTGTTGCCAAGAGGAGATTGGATTTTGGAGGCTAGAAAAGAGAGAATTTTAGGCAATTTTGAACCTACCCATTCTGGATTGCTTTATGAAGAACTTGCAAATAGACCAAAAATGCCATATATTACTAAATGGGAAATGGAAATTTTCAAAATGATTCCTCAAAGTGGAATTACACTAGAAGATTTGCTTGAAAATAAAGATTCTGAGGAAAAGAGAAAAATTCAAGAAGCACTCGACAAATTGGAAGCTAAAGGATTTATTGAAATCTTAGCAGATAATCATATTATAGAAACAGAATATGGTAAATTGATGGATGATGCAATGCAAGGAGTACCTAGTGGATTTGGGGCTCCAATTAATCCTACAATTTATAGAGTTGTAAAAGCAGTAGCTCAAACTGGAACAATGTATGTTAAAGAAAACAAAATTAGAATTCTTCCAAAAAATATTAAAAAAGCAATCAAACTTAGTCAATTAAGCCCTGAAAGCTTTGAAAAAGCATACATTGCCGCAAGAGAAGCTAAATATCTTGGAAAAAATAGTGTAAATGAAGCCGGACTTAAAATGTTAAAAGCAGTAGAAGCTTTAAATGCAAGATAATTTAAACCCTCTAAAAAGAGGGTTTATTTTTTGTTATTTGCCCAATCAAAGTAAGTTTTTGCACTATTTATTTGAGAATATTTAAATTCTTCCTCTCCATCTTTTGTCTCTATGATAATTTTTTCATTATCAGCACTTTTTAAGGTTCCTTTTTTCTTTCCTTCTTCTTTAATTTTTAATTTAACCTTTTCATTAAGAGAGTTTTGAAAATGTTTTGGTTTTGTAAGCTTTCTTTCAATCCCAGGAGAACTTACTTCTAAAAAATATTCTCCATCTACTGGCGGATTTAAATCTAACAAAGGAGAAATATCATTTGAGATTTGCGAACAAAGATCTAAATCTATATTTTTTGAGTCATTTGTAATATAAATTCTATAAATTTTATGTCCATTTTCATCAACTAATTCAATATCATACAAAGAAACTCCATATGAATTTACAATTTTTTCTATTTTACTCTCCACGTTTTAACTCCTTGCTAATTTGTGCAAAAAGTTGATCCATTTTATTAATTCTTTTTACCTCATCATCAAATTCAAATCTCAAATTTGGAGCTTTATACCACCCTTGTGACTCTTTTATGTAACGTTTTAAATAAGGTGAGACTTTATTCAACTTTGAAAGTATTTTTGGCTCTTTTTCTTTTGAAATTTCACTAGAATCTAAGAAAATTTTAGCATCATATCTTCCTTTTGAACATACCACATCTAAAACTATTAAAGAATTTATCTCTTCATCCTCCAAGGTAGAAAGTGCCTGAGGCACTAACTCTTTGAGGAGGGATTCTGTCCTTTTTCTTTTTATTTCTGCTTGATTCATCAAAATCCTTAAGAGTTGCTTGTTGTCGAAGATAATTTTGCTTGCTCTTCTATCTCTTTGTAAGTTTCAATAATATCTCCAATTTTTATATCATTAAAATTTTCTAGCATTAATCCACACTCAAATCCAGCTCTAACTTCTTTTACATCATCACTAAATCTTTTGAGTGAACTAATTTTTGTATCATAAATTACTACACCATCTCTGATCAATCTTGCCTTTGAATTTCTGCTAATTACTCCATCTGTTACCATACATCCAGCAATTGTTCCAACTTTTGCAACTACAAATGTCTCTCTTACTTCAGCTTGGCCAGTAATTTCTTCTTTAATTACTGGAGACATTAATCCACTTAGAAGAGCTTCTACCTCATCAATCAGATCATAGATAATTGAGTAAGTTTTAATCTCAATTCCAAGCTCCTCAGCCTTTTTCTTTACAGCTCCAGTTGGTCTAACATTAAATCCTAAAATTAGTGCATTACTGCTAGCATCTGCCAAAAGCACGTCATTTTCGCTAATTGCTCCAATTCCAGAGTGAATTATCTCAACTTTTACCTCATCATTTTTTAATTTTTCAAGTGCCGCTTTAATTGCTTCAAGTGAACCTTGAACATCAGCTTTTATAATTAAAGGAAGTTTTTTAATTTTTCCTTCAGCAATTAAACTTCCAAGCTCATCAATTGAAACTTTCGTAGATTTTGAAAGCTCTTTGGCTCTTGCGTACTCTTTTCTTTTTTGAGCAAGTTCACGAGCCTCTTTTTCATTATCCATAGCAATCAAAATCTCTCCAGCTTGTGGAACTTCTTGAAGTCCAACAACAGCTGCTGGAGTACTTGGACCTATCTTTTTGGCTCTACTTCCATCATCTAAAATTAAAGTTCTAACCCTTCCAAAAGTAGTCCCAACAATTACGCTATCCCCAACACTTAAACTTCCATTTTTAATAATTACATTTGCAACTGCTCCAAAGCCTTTTTCTAGAGAACTTTCAATTACAATTGCTTTAGCATTTCTTGTTGGATCAGCTTTTAATTCCATAATTTCAGCTTGAAGCAAAATAGTCTCAAGCAAATCATCAATTCCTTCTCCAGTATGAGCTGAAACATTTACAAACTCATACTCTCCACCCCATTCAACAGGAATTATTCCAATTTCAGCAAGTTGAGACTTAACATTATCTGGATTTGCCGTAGGTTTGTCAATTTTGTTTATTGCAATAATAATTGGGACATCTGCTGCTTTTGCATGAGAAATTGATTCTTTAGTTTGTGGCATTACTCCATCATCTGCTGCTACAACAATAATTGCAATATCAGTAGCTTGAGCTCCTCTTGCTCTCATTTGAGTAAAAGCAGAGTGTCCTGGAGTATCGATAAAAGTGATTTTTTGTCCATTTTTCTCTACTTGATAAGCTCCAACGTGTTGTGTAATTCCTCCAGCTTCTTTAGCCGCTACTTTTGTTTGTCTAATCTTATCAAGCAAAGATGTTTTTCCATGATCAACATGTCCCATTACTGTAATTATTGGAGCTCTTGGTTCTTCTACTTTGTTTGGAATCTCATCGTAAGCTTTTACATAATCAAGCTCATCAAGAGGATTGATTGTTTCAACTTGAACATCAAACTCTTCAGCCAAAATTTCAATAGAATCTTTATCTAAAAAATCATTTTTGGTCACAACAGTTCCAAGACTAAATAAAACTTTTATAACTTCACCTACACTTTTTCCAACTTTTTCAGCAAACTCATAGACTCTAACATCTTCTGGAATTTTGATTTTGTCAATTTTTTGTGTTTCACTTGAAGCTTTTTGAGTCTTTTTCTTCTTTTTACTACTTCTTTTTGGAGCTGGTGATCTTGGAGTATTTTTTGGCTGTAAGATGCCAGCTTCTAGTCTTCTTCTTGCTTCTTCTTTTCTTTTTTGATCTTGTCTTTGTTGCTCTTCATAGATATTTCTATCTGCAAAATCTAAAAGCATAATCTCTTGCTCTTCATAAAGTTCAACACTATCTCCAAACCCTCTATCTGCTAATTCAATTCTTTCCCCTGTTCCTTTTGTAGATGGAGGAGTCTTTTTTTTCTTCTTCTTTGGAGGAGTAGGTGTTTTTTGTTCTACTTTTTCTTTAGAAATATTATCTTTAGGTATAGTTGTTTTAGGTGTTGAGATTGTTTTATTTTCCTCTTTTATTTGTACTATCTCTTTTGGAAGTGTCTCTTGTTGTGTAGAAGCTTTTGCTTTTTTTACAATAGTAACTTTCCTTCTAAGAGGTCTTTTTACTTGAGTAGTTGTTTTAATCTCAGCTGAAGAGCTCTTAGCTTTTGTAATTATTCCTTTTCTTTGTCTTTGTTGGCGTTTTGGCTCTTCTTTTTCACTTTTTTTAGTAGAAAGATTTTGCTGTTTTATCTGCTTTTTTGCTTCTTCCTTTACTTTTTGTTCTTCTTCTTTTGCTTTTTGAGAAGTCTCTTTTTCTTTTGTACTTTTTTTTCTCTTTAGAGTTGGTTCTTTTTCGCTTTTTTGAACACTTTTCTTTTTAGAATCTTCTTTTTGAAGCTTCCTGCCTCCACTCATTACATAATCTACCAGTTTTAGTGCATCCTCTTCAGAAACAGTGCTAGTTGCTGCTTTTACATCATATCCAAGTTTTTTTGCAATCTCTAGCATCTCTTTATTTGAGATTCCAACTTCATCTGCAATCTCACGAATTTTAACCTTGCTATCCATTAATATTTAACTCCTTTAGTAACTTTTCAAAACTCTCAAAATCAATTGATAGCCTTTTTGCTACCCTTTTTATATTTTTACTATTTTTTAAGCAGTCATTACACAAATAACTACTTCTACCTTTTCCGCAATAAGGTGTAATTTTGTGATTTTTTATTTGGAATCTTATCAAGTTGCGCTGAAGATCCCTTTTTCTACAAGCAATACACATCCTAATGGGATATTTTTTATCTTTGATTATACCCAAAAAGTTATCCTTTTCCAATTACACCAATATTATCTAAAGAGTGTTCAAAGACCCTAAAATGCGGAAATTTTACCTTTAGAGTCTCTGCAATATCTATTGCATCATCTGCATAGCACAAATTGAAGAATGTAGATCCACTTCCACTTAAGGTGCTCATCAAAGCACCTCTTTCTAATGCAATCTTTTGTACTTCAAAAAGTTCTGGCATAGCAGACATTCTTCTGTCTTGATGAATTTTATCTTTTGAAGCAACTCTTAATTGATCCCAAGATTCACTCATGAAAAGAGCTGTCATATAAGCTGCTCTTGAAAGAGAATAGACAAGTTCTTCTTTTGTATAATGTTTTGGAAGAATAGTTCTAGATTTGGCAGTAGAGATTGTCTTATCAGGGACTACTAAAATAGCTTTTAAATATGATGGCAGGCGTCTTTTTTTGCTATAAACTCTATCTCCTTCAATACAAGCAACATTAAATCCACCCATAACTGCTGGAGTAATATTGTCTGGATGAGGTTCATATTTTAAAGCAATATTTAAAATTTTTCTCTTATTAAATTTTTCTCCAGAAGCAAGATGTGCGGCTGTAATTGCTGCTACAATCACAGCAGAAGAGCTTCCAAGACCTCTTGAAATTGGAATTCTATTTATAAATTCAAATCTAAAAGGAGGAGCTTTTTCCCCATTGTTTAATTTTCTAAATTGTTCATTAAAAACATGCATAAAAAGGCTATTTTTTTTTATTCTTGGACTTTGAGCTCCCTCACCTCTTGTAGAAATACTTAAAAACTTTGAAGGTTTTATTACAATTTCATTTCTTAAATCTATAGCCAAACCCAAAGTATCAAATCCAGGTCCTAAATTAGCACTTGTTGCTGGAACACTAATATACAATTTCTACCCTACTGATGGAATATGATAAAGAGGTTCATTAGTTTTAGTTTTTTTTATTTGATTCCAAGAAACTGGAACAAAAAAACTCTCTTTTATAACCTCATCAATTTTTTTTGTAATTATATTCTCTTTTTCTTTGATAAAATATAATTTTCCCATAGCTTTTATAGGTTTATTTCCATTTAGTTCAAAACCCAAAGTCCCAAAAAAAGGAATATCCTTAACAATTTCTAGTGTCTTTAGAGCTACAAATGTAAGTTTTACTCCCATGTAACTTCCAGGACCATTGACATAAATTATCTCATTTAATTTATACTCTTTTGTAATCTCTTCTAAAAGATCTATCAAAAAATCTGAGACAAATCCCTCTTTTTCAAAACTTTTAAAAAGTTTACCATCCTTATAGATTGCAATTTGAACAGGAGAGCTAATTGGATTTATAAGAAGACTAAACCCTTGCAAATGCTCTCTCATATTTTGTATTTAATTTTTCTGAGAGGGAAATTATCTCATAATTGGCTTTGCTAGCTAAAAGCTCTTTTGTAAGAAGGTGATTTAGAGCATGACTTCCTGCAAAAGATCTATATCTTCCTACAATTGTATATCCAAGAAGTTTCATATCTCCCATTGCATCTAAAATTTTGTGCCGTACAAATTCATCTTTGTATCTTAACCCTTCTGGATTTAAAACTCTATGTTCATCTAAACCAATAGCGTTTTTCAAACTTGCTCCAAGAGCTAAATTTTGACTTTGAAGATATTGAATATCTCTGATAAATCCAAAAGTCCTAGCTCTTGCAATCTCTTCTGTATAGCTGTGCTTTTTAAAATCAAAGATAAATCTTTCTCTCCCAATTACAGGATGTGGAAAATCTATTTCAAAATCAAATATAGCTCCATCTAAAGGTTCTAGCCTTGCAAATTTTTTTCCATCTCTTACTTCTACTGCTTTTTTTACTTTTAAAATCTTTTTTGGAACATTTTGGCTCTTTAATCCAGCCTCTTTTAAAAGAAGAACAAAAGAAATTCCAGACCCATCCATTATTGGCATCTCATTTCCATCTACAATTACACGTAAATTATCTATCCCAAAAGCATAAAGTACAGATAAAAAGTGTTCAATTGTAGAGATAAATCCTTTTTTAGGATCTCCAATTACAGTTGCCATTTTTGTATCGATTACGAAGTCTGGAGTAAGAGGAATTGAAAAATGAATATCACTTCTATAAAAAATTATACCGCTGTCTGGATCCATAGGTTCTAGTTTTAGACGGACTGATTCTCCTTTGTGTAGACCAATTCCTACAACTTCAACAGGCTTTGCTATTGTTTTTTGAAACATATAAAATCCTTACTTTGACAAAGAACACTTTGCCATTTAATCATCTCCATTTTATGTATTATAGCAAAAATGTCTCTTTTATCAATTTTAAATTTTTTTCATCTTTTTTTCATATAAAGATTTAAAAAAGAATATTCAATAGTTAAAGAGTTATTAATAGCATCTTGCAGCCTTTTTTTAATAGTGTGATAAAAAAGTTTTTCAAAATGTTTTTGTTGGTCTTTAGTAAGATGAGCCGAGGCTATTTTTATATAAGGCTTTAAAGCCTCTAAGCTTTGATCTAAATTTAAAATCTCAATTTTATGTATTAAATTAGATTCAAAAAGTTCTAATCTTTCTTGAGGAATAAGTTTGAGTAGTCTATCTTTTCTAAAATATCTTGGAGAATAAAGACTATACATATATCCATTTTCTCTCAAAACTTCCCAATTAATCTCTTTTATAAATTGATTTCCATCTCCTACTACAACCTCTAAAAAGGCTTCTCCTTTACTTTTTAAAGAGTTTATAATTTTTTCAAATGCCAAAGATGGACATTGAATATGAAACAAAGGATCCTCACAAATTACTTTTTCAAATCTATTAGTATAATGAATATATTCTGGATTCATTAAAATTGCCCAAATTCCTTCTCTTCTTAAAGAAATTATACTTGTTTCATCAGTTGTAATTACTACAACTTTTGCTCCTTTTTTTATAAGATTTTTGATAGGAGTAAAAGATCTAAATCCAAGATATAAAATCTCTTCACCATTTTTTATCTCCAAAGAGTCACTTAAAAATCTGCTTTTTACTCCTTCTTTACACTTTCTTAAAAGCTCTTTATATTTTTCTTGTTGATAAATACTCTCTCTCATTTTTATATATTTTTTGTTTTATTTATTTAAAGTCAATAATTTTTAGATACAAAATCTTTTTAAAATATCTTGGTAAGAGTCGATTCTTCTATCTCTAAAAAATGGCCAAATATTTCTTACTTCTTCTATTCTATTTAAATCTAAGGTAGCATACAAAATCTCTTCTTCTAAACCTGCTTTGGCAATAATTTCTCCTTGTGGACCTGCTACAAAACTATTTCCCCAAAATCTAATCCCCTCTAAAACTTTGGATTTATCCTTTTCAAAACCTACTCTATTACAACTAAGAAGAAAAACTCCATTTGCAATTGCATGGGATTGTTGAATTGTAATCCAGCTTTGAAGTTGCCTTTCTTTTTCAATTTCTAAATCACTATCAAACCATCCAATTGCAGTTGGATAAATCAATATTTCAGCTCCTTTTAATGCCATAATTCTAGCAGGTTCTGGATACCATTGATCCCAGCAAATCAAAACCCCCAGTTTTCCCAAAGATGTTTTAATTGGCTCAAATCCAAGATCTCCTGGAGTAAAGTAAAATTTTTCATAAAATCCAGGATCATCTGGAATATGCATTTTTCTATATTTTCCAGCTATTTTTCCTTTATCAAAGACAATTGCACTATTGTGATATAAACCTTTAGCTCTTTTTTCAAATAAAGATGCTACTAAAACTATTTCATTTTCTTCTGAAATTTTTGCCCAAAATTTTAGATCATCTTCAAAACTCTTTGCATACTCAAAAAATTTTGTATCTTCACTTTGACAAAAATATTCACTCTGATGCAATTCAGATAAAACTATAAGTTTGCTACCTTGTTTTGAAGCCTCTGAAATTTTATTTAGAATATGATTATTCATAGCCTCTTTTGAACCTTGATATTTAGCTTGGATTAGAGCTACTTGGATATAATTTTGATTCATTTTCTCTCCTTATCTATTTAATAACCCTCTCTTATGGGAGAGGTTTTAAAAGATTCAATTTTTAAGCCACTTTTTCTTAAACTCTTCTACTGGCAAAGGGTGAGAAAAATAATATCCTTGTGCAAGATCGCATCCAATACTTCTTAAAATATCTAAGCTCTCTTTGGATTCAACCCCTTCTGCTAAAACCAAAAGATCTAGAGCATGTGACATGTCTGTAATTGCTTTTACAATAGAAACTGCTTTATTGCTCTTTACTATCTCTTTAATAAAGCTAATATCTATATTTATTTTGTTTACTTTCAATTCTTGCAAAGATTTAAAAGAGGTAAGTCCAATTCCAAAATTATCAATAGAAAACAAGAATCCACAGTCATCTAAATATTTAATAATTTTTCTTGAATACTTATCATTATGTTGCAAAAGTTTTTCATCAAGTTCTAACTCTACTCTTGGAAATAAATCTCCATATTTTACTTCTAACTCTTTTATTGATTCTGAGAGTCTTTGATGATGAAAAAGAGCATTTGAAATATTTACAGAGATACTAAGAGAGCTTTGATCTTGAATTTGTCTTAGAAATTCTAAAACACTCTTTAGAGTAAAAAGATCAAGTTGATAAAGCATTCCAGCTTTACTTGCTTGAGGAAGAAAATCTTTTGGTCTAAGAAGTCCTTTTGTTGGGTGGTACCATCTAATTAAAGCTTCTGCTGAACAGATTTTATCATCTTTTAGAGAAATTTGTGGTTGAAGATGAATTTTCATCTGATTTTTATCTAAAGCACTCTCTAACTCTTTTCCAAGCTTAATATTTTCTAGAAGATCTTTACTATTTTTTGCATAAAAGATATAACAATTTCTTCCTGCTTTTTTAGCCTCATAAAGGGCAATATCTGCAGCTTGCAAGAGTGTAAATTTATCTTCTCCATGCTCTGGAAAAGTTGCTACTCCAATACTAAGAGTTACTCTAATTGGTGTATTTTCTATAATAATTTGCTCTTTTATTGAATCTTGGATTCTTTTTATCAATGTTACGATCTCATCACTATCTCTAAAGTTTTCAACTATTAAACCGAATTCATCTCCTCCAATTCTTGCAAAAAGCTCAGATTTTCTTAACCTATTTTTAATCTTTTTTGTAAGTTCTTTTAAAATTTTATCTCCACCTTTATGTCCAAAAGAGTCATTTATTCTTTTGAAGTGATCTACATCGAATAAAATCAAAGCAACTTTTGAGTTTTTTCTTTTTGCAAGCTCTAAAATTCTATCTAGTTCTTCTTCAAAAATTCTTTTATTAAAAATATTTGTCAATGTATCATAATTTGCTAACTTTTCTAGCTCTTTATTTGCTTCTATAATTTTTGTCTCATCAATTAAAACACACATTAAAAGTTTTTTATCATCACTATCCATTATTGAACAGTAAGAATGAATATATTTTATTTTTCCATCTTTTGTTATACCTTTGAAAACATAGTCCATATATTCAATATTATGTTTAATTTGATATTCCATTTTTTTTCTGATATGATCTCTTTCTTCTTGTGAAATTAAAGAGCTAATATCTTTTTTTGTAATCTCTTTGGAGTCGTATCCAAACATTTTCATCAATTTTTTATTTACATAGATAAATCTATCTTCACTAAAAAGATAAATTCCAACTCCTGCATTTTCTAAGAGAGTTTTAAATTTATCTACAGAGTCAAAGAGGTTATAATTTAACTTTTGAAGATTTTGATTGCTCATTCCCCTCCTTCTTTTTGCCGTTTTTTTTAATATATTTCTAATCACTTCAAAACTCTTTCATCTTCTTCTATAACTTAAAGCTTCTAAAAGATCTTTTTTTCTAATCTTTTGAGTTTGATTTAAGTCTGCAATGCTTCTTGCTACTTTTTTAATACTAACTACTCCTCTGTGAGAGAGTCCAAATTTTTTTATTGCATCAAAAAGCATATCTTGTGCACTCTTTTCAAATTGACAAAATTGATCTATTTCAGACTCCTTTAACTTTCCATTTAATCTTTTTTGAGATCTTTTTTTTTGAAAAGCAAAAGCTTCTAAAACCATTTCAAACATCTCTTTAGAACTAATTGTGGATTTATTACTTGGCTCAATCTCTTGCATTGTAACAAATATATCTATTCTATCTAAAAAAGGCTCTGATAATTTTGATGTATATCTTTTTATCTCTTTTTGTGTGCATCTACAAGAATTTACTCTAGAAAAAAGATTCCCACAAGGACACGGATTCATTGCTCCTATAAATATAAAGTCGCTTTCATAAGAGATTTTATTATTGACCCTTGTAATATTTACAACTCTATCTTGCATTGGCTCTCTTAAAGCTTCTAAAACCTCCTTTTTAAAATAGGGAAGCTCATCGAAAAATAAAATTCCATTATGAGCAAGAGCAACTTCTCCAATTTTTGCTTTGTTTGAGCCTCCTCCAAAAATAGCAGCTACTGTTGCTGTATGGTGTGGAGATCTAAAAGGTCTTTGAGGTTTGAAACTTGGAGTTTGATTATCTAAAAATTGATGTTTTGCAATAGCTAAAATTTCTTCTTCAGACATTGGAGGCAAAATCCATCTAAGTCTTTTTGCAATCATACTCTTTCCAGATCCAGGAGACCCATTCATCAAAAGATTATGTCCTCCAACAGCGGCAATTAAAGCTGCTCTTTTTGCTATTTGCTGTCCTTTTACATCCAAAAAATCTTCTGGAAAATACTCTTGATAGTAATAAGTTGAGTTTTTAAATTTTATGCTTTTTGCATCTTGAAAATTTATATTAGCTTTTGAAGGTAAGATTTTTCCTTTTAAAGCTAAAAGTGCTTCAGATATGTTTTTTACAGGGATTAGCTCTAGATTTGGAATATGAGAAAGTGCTTTTAGAGCTTCTTCTGGAATAATTGCTTTTTTTATTAGATTTTGCTCTTTTAAAGATAAAATTAAGGGAAATATTAAAGGAGTACTTTTTACTTTTCCATCAAGTCCAAGCTCTCCAAAAACAAAAAGTTCTTTACTTTGAATCTTTTCTTTTTGCATAGCAATTAAAAGAGCAAAACAAAGATCAAAGTGTGTTCCACTCTTTTTTATTCCGCTCGGAGAAAGATTTATCGTAATCTTTAGTGGAGGAAATTGAAATCCATTTATAAGAAGAGCAGCTTTTACTCTCTCCTTTGCTTCTTGAATATCACTTCCAGCAAGCCCAACTATACTAAAACTTGGAAGAGCTTTTGTAAAAGTTGCTTCTACTTCAATAATCTTCGAATTTAAACCATCTAATGTAGCACAAAGTAAAGAATTAATTCTATTTTGCAATTTCTTCTCTTTCTTTAGAATAAATACTTTTTGACATAAAATTTTTTAGTAGCTTTTATGGCAGCTTTTGAGCTGAAAGTTAATTTAAAGTAATTTTAAAAATTTTATCTTAGCTTTATTAAAACTACCTTGGAATACTTCTAAAATTATACACTAAAAATCTATCTAATAATCCAACTGATTGCACAGATTTTATTCAAAAAAGAGAATTTTTATTATTTGATTTTTATAATTATTCCAAATAATTCATAAAATCAAGGCTAAAAATAAGAGAATTAAAAAGGAAATGATTTCTTTGTCTAAAATTGGTTATAATCTTTTGCACAAGCTACTTTTGGAGAAAGAGATGAAAAAAGTACTTCCTGTAATTTTAACACTTCTACTTTTTGGAGTTATTGCTTTAGTAATAATTTCAGTGGCTAAAAAAGAACATCCAATTGTCTTTGTAGAAGGAAATATAAAACAAAAACCTCTTCCTATAAAACTTGGATTTACTAATGATATTGAATGTAAAATGTTAATTAAAGAGATAAACAACTCAGCACAAGTAATCTCTCCAAAAGGTAAAACTTGGTTTTTTGATGATCCAGGCTGTATGGTACTTTGGCTTAAGAATAAAAAGTTTAAAGATAAAGCAAAACTTTGGGTTCATACAATTGATACTGGGAAATGGATAGATGCAAGAAAAGCTTGGTATGGAATCAAAGATCATACTGCAATGCATTATGGATTTGGCGCTAGAGAAAAAAAGTGTAAAGAGTGTATAGATTTTAAAGAAATGCAACTTAGAATGTTAAGAGGAGAGAATCTTACAAATCCTAAAATCAGAAAAAAACTGCTTGGATATTAGATCATGGATACTATTGATATATTTGCAATAATTCTTGCTGCATTTACAGGTTCCTTTGGACATTGTCTTGGAATGTGCGGAGGAATTGTAATTGCTTACTCTTCTGCAAAAATTGATAGATCCTGGAATAGAGCTTATGAAATTTTAGCTCACCTTCTTTATTCTTTTGGAAGAGTTACAACTTATATGATGCTTGGAGCTATTTTTGGATATATTGGAGGGGTTGCTAAATTTAATGGATACTCAACTGGAATTTTGACAATTATTGCTGGAATTTTTATGGTCTTAGCTGGACTCTCTTTGATTGGAAAGATAGAATTTTTGACAAAAATAGAACATTCCCTTTCTAGTAGCAGTTGGTATCAAAGTGCTTTTAGATATATTTTAAGAGATAAGTCTTTATATAGCTTCTATCTCTTAGGACTTTTAAATGGTCTTTTGCCTTGTGGACTTGTATACTTTTTTGCAGTAGAAGCTGCAAATACTGGTAGTCCAATTTATGGAGCTTTTGTAATGTTTATTTTTGGGATTAGTACAATCCCAGCTCTACTTGGGCTTGGAATTTTTACCTCCTTATTTGCAAAAAGCTCTTTTAGAAAAGTAATGATAAACTTAGCTTCAATTATAGTTGTAATTTATGGAGTTTATACTATTTATAGAGGATATGATTTTATAAAAAATCCAGATAAATCTCTTTTGAATTGTTGCAAAACTCAAGAAGATTCTAATAAAAAGCTTGATCAAAATATCTCTTTTAAAACTTTCCAAAAAAAAGAGAGCTTATAAAATATATAGCTTGAATTTAGCTATTTTTGATATACTTGTAGCCACAATTAACAAATGAGGAGCAATAAATGGCAATTTTTGACGAAGTCAAAGAGATAGTAATGGAACAACTTAATAAAAGTGCTGATGAGGTAAAAGAAGATTCTAGATTTACTGAAGATTTAGGAGCTGATAGTTTAGATCTTGTTGAGTTGGTAATGGCACTTGAAGAGAAATTTGATATTGAAATTCCTGATGAAGCTGTTGAAAAAATCGTTACTGTCGCAGATGCTGTAAAATATATTGAAGAGCATAAAAAAGATGCATAAGACTTTTGTAGATTTTAAAAGTTTTTAAAATTTTGCAACTTCTACCATCTTCGACTTTCGGAGAGGGTAGATAGAAGTTTTCTAAAAGAAGATTTCTATCTATTTTTGGTAATTTTGATGGAGGGATTTAAGTGAGAAGAGTCGTCATAACTGGTCTTGGGATGATAAACAGTTTAGGACATAACAAGGATGAATCGTTTGAAGCAATAGTAAATGGAGAGTGTGGAATTGATACTATCACTCTTTTTGATCCAGAGAAATTCTCTGTAAAAATAGCAGCAGAGGTAAAAAATTTTGATCCAGCAAAAGTTATGGATCCAAAAGAGGTTAAAAAAGCTGATAGATTTATTCAGCTTGGAATCAAAGCGGCTCAAGAAGCAATGGCAGATTCTGGAGTTGACGACTCTATTGATAGAGATAGTTTTGGAGTAAGTTGTGCTTCAGGAATTGGAGGACTTCCAACTATTGAAAAAAATTCAATAATCTTACACAATAGAGGTCCAAGAAGAATTTCCCCATTTTTTATTCCTTCAGCTTTAGCAAATATGCTTGGAGGGTTTGTTTCAATTGAACATAATTTAAAAGGTCCAAATCTTGGTTCAGTTACAGCTTGTGCGGCTGGAACTCATGCAATTTGCGAAGCAGCCAAAACAATTATGTTAGGTGGAGCTGATAGAATGCTAGTTGTAGGTGGAGAGGCAGCAATTACTGGAATTGGAGTTGGTGGATTTGCTGCAATGAAAGCACTCTCGACTAGAAATGATGATCCAAAAACAGCTTCAAGACCTTTTGATAAAGATAGAGATGGATTTGTTATGGGAGAAGGAGCTGGAGCTTTGGTTCTCGAAGAGTTTGAAGCAGCAAAAGCAAGAGGTGCTAAAATTTATGCAGAATTAATAGGATTTGGAGAGAGTGGAGATGCAAATCATATTACTACTCCAACAACTGATGGTCCTCTTCGCGCAATGAAAGCAGCTTTTGAAATGGCTAAAAAGCCAAAAATAGATTATATCAATGCTCATGGAACATCAACTCCAATTAATGATGCAAATGAAACAAAAGCAATTAAAGAGCTTCTTGGAGGGAAAGAGAATTGTCCTCCAATTAGTTCTACAAAAGGTCAAATTGGACACTGTTTAGGTGCTGCTGGAGCAATTGAGGCTGTAATTACTTTAATGGCAATGGAAAAAGGTATAGTTCCTCCTACAATAAATTATACAACTCCAGATCTAGAATGTGATTTAGATTACATTCCAAATAGTGCAAGAGAGATGAAAATAGATGTTGCAATGAGCAACTCTTTTGGATTTGGTGGAACAAATGGGGTTGTAATTTTTAGAAAAATCTAAAAGAAAGAGAGTGAATGGGGACATATCTCGATTTTGAAAAGCCCATAGAATCTATTGAGCAATATATTGAGTCAGCTAGAGCTAGAGGCGATTTTGATGCTGTTGAAATTTTGGAAAAAGATTTAGAAAAAGAGATCAAAAAGATTTATGGAAATTTAAGTGATTACCAAAAACTTCAATTAGCAAGACATCCAGATAGACCTTATGCACTAGATTATATTAGGTTGATTTTAGATGATGCTCAAGAGATTCATGGGGATAGAATGTACAGAGATGATCCTGCAATCCTTTGCTATTTGGGTTGGATTGATGGTCAAAAAACTGTTTTAATTGGAGAACAAAAAGGAAGAGGTACAAAACATAAAATTAGAAGAAACTTTGGGATGCCTCATCCAGAAGGTTACAGAAAAGCTCTAAGGGCTGTAAAACTTGCTGAAAAATTTGACATTCCAGTTTTGATGTTAATTGACACTCCAGGAGCATATCCTGGAATAGGAGCAGAAGAAAGAGGTCAAAGTGAAGCAATTGCTAGGAATCTTTTTGAACTTTCAGGAGTTAAAGTTCCTTTAATTTCTATTGTAATTGGAGAAGGTGGAAGTGGAGGAGCTTTGGCAATTGGAGTTGCTGATAAATTAGCAATGATGAGATACTCAGTCTTTGCTGTAATTTCTCCAGAAGGGTGTAGTGCAATTTTATGGAATGATCCAAGTAAAGTTGAACAAGCAACAAAAGCTCTTAAAATCACTCCAGATGCTCTAAAAGAGCATAATTTAATAGATGATATTATTGATGAACCAATCAGCGGTGCTCATAGAGATAAAATTTCAGCAGCAAAAGCTCTAAAAAATTACTATTTAAACTCTTTAAAAGAGTTACAATCTCTATCAAAAGAAGAGCTTTTAGAAAGAAGATATAATAAACTTATTTCAATAGGAGCTTTCCAAGAGAGCTTAGATTCGTAAAAGAGTTTAGAATTGTTTGGCGAAATTATTTCAAAAATTATAGAAGTAGTTGGAGAGTGGGGATATTTTGGAATATTTACTGGGATGTTTTTAGAAAGTAGTTTTTTCCCTTTTCCAAGTGAAGTTATAATGATTCCAGCAGGATATTTAAGCTACAAAGGAGAAATGTCTTTGATTTTGGCAATTTTAGCTGGAATTGGTGGCTCAATTGCAGGAGCTATCTTTAATTACTATTTAGCAACATATTTTGGAAGAAAATTCCTTCTAAAATATGGGAAATATCTCTTCTTAGATAAATCTAAACTAGATACTTTAGAGAGATTTTTTGCTTCTCATGGAGAAATTTCAACTTTTAGTGGAAGATTAATTCCTGGAATTAGGCAATATATCTCTTTGCCAGCTGGACTTGCTAAAATGTCAATTTCAAAATTTATACTCTACACTGGCTTTGGAGCTGGAATTTGGGTTGTAATTTTAGGATTACTAGGATATTTTTTAGGCGCTAATGAAACAGTCTTAAAAGAGTATCTAAGAACTATTACTTTTGCTATTTTAGGTTTAATTTTTTTATTAGTAGGAATTTACTATTTTATAAAAAAAGGTAAAAAAATATGATTTTAGCAGATGTGGGAAATAGATCTATTCATATTTATGAAGATGATTCAGTAGTTGATTTAAGTCTTGAAGATGCAATAGAATATTTTAGCTCCCAAAAACTCTACTACATCTGTGTAAACTCTAAAGCAGATGAAAAAATTCAAAGATATACTATTTGGGAAAATATCTCTGAATATATTAAGCTAGAAGGTGAATACAATGGAATGGGAGTCGATAGAAAGGCTCTGTGCTTAAGTAGAGGAGATGGAATCTACTTAGATGCAGGAAGTGCCATTACCATTGATAAAGTTAAAAATGGAAAATATGTTGGCGGAATGATTTTCCCTGGAATATATAGTTATCAAAAAGCTTATGAAACAATTTCTGAAAAACTTCTATTTGATCCAGAAGAGTTAAATAAAATGTTTCAAAAAAATCTTCCAAAAGAGACTAAAAAACAAATTGCTTTTAGTATTTTAAATCCTATTTTAGAAAGTGTTAAATCAATGAGAGAAGATTTACCACTTTATGTTACAGGCGGTGATAGATTACTTTTTGCAAGTTTGATTGAAGATGCAAATATGAGTAATAAATTTATATTTGAAGGGATTATTAAATCTTTGGAAAAAAATAGATAAAAGAGGTTTTATGCTAACAGTTGCACTTCCAAAGGGTAGAATTGCTCAAGAGACCCTTTCAATTTTTTCTAAACTTTTTGGAGAAGGGTTTGAATTTGAAAGTAGAAAATTAATTTTAGAAGTTGGAAATTTTAGATTTTTAAATGTGAGAAATCAAGATGTTCCAACTTATGTTGCTTATGGTGCTGCTGATTTAGGAGTGGTTGGACTTGATGTAATTACTGAAAAAGAGTTAGACATTATTGATCTTTTGGATCTTAGACTTGGAAAATGTAAAGTTGCAATTGGAGTAAAAAAAGGTGAAAAATTAGATTGGTCTCTCCCTAACCTAAAAGTAGCCACAAAAATGGAAAATATTACTAAAAATTACTTTGCATCAAAAGGAGTTGGAGTTGAAGTTATTAAACTTTATGGTTCAATTGAGCTTGCTCCTTTGGTAAATTTAGCAGATGCAATTGTAGACATTGTAGAAACTGGAAACACTATGAGAGAAAATGGTTTAGTTGTAGCAGAAGAAATTATGGACTCTTCTGCACACTTAATTGCCAATAAAAATAGTTTTTACTCAAAAAAAGAGCAGATTTTATCTTTATATAAAAAGATTGAGCAGGTACTCTGATGTCAAATCAAGCTTTAGATATTTACGCAAAGGCAGAAGATCTTTTGGGAGTAAAAGATGCAGCTCCTAAGCTTTATGAATATTATATTGATGCACTAAAACAGTTAAAATTTAATTCTCTTTTGGATGTTGGATGTGGAAGTGGAGAATTTTTGGTAACTGTAGAGAGTGAATTTGGAAATGTAAAATTATTTGGAATTGATCTTAGCCCAGAAATGATTAAAAAGAGCAAAAAAAAGGGATTAAGAGCAGAATGTATTGATATTTGCAAAGTTCAAGAGAGTTTTGATGTTATAACTTGTGTGTATGATATGATAAATTATCTTTCTCCAGAAGAGTTAGAAAAATTTATGCAATGTTTAATTGAAAGATTAAATGATGGAGGATATTTGATTTGTGATATAAATACAGAATATGGTTTTAAAGAAATCGCAGTAGGAGCTTATAGTGCTTCTGATGAAAATAGATTTATTTCAATTGATAGTGACTTCAAAGATAATATATATATTTCAAATTTTAATCTCTTTGAAAGAATCTATGCAAATTGTTGGAAACACTCAAATGGAGTAATAAAACAGTATTTTCACTATCCAGAAGATCTTCTAAAAAATGACTCTTTGGAACTTATTCACTCTTTACCACTCTATCTTTTTGGAGAAGAACCAGATAAAGAGTTTTTAATTTTTCAAAAAACAACTTCAAAAAATCAATAAAAAGTTTTAAAATTATTTTTGCTTGCTTTCATGTTGCAAATACTTTATTCATATATAAGCAGTTATTTTAATAATTAAACTTGGAAGATTTTTAACTTATGTTATACAACGATTAAAAGATATAAAATATGGAGTACTAACGATCGAATAAAAAGCAAAAATAAGATAAAACTTATGATATTTAAAGAGATCTATAATCTATTCTTATTCTAAAGGCCATTCAAAAAAGAGCCAAAAAAGAGAGGAGGAGTATTTTAACCTAGCATTGGTAAACTCTTTTATATTACAGAGGAATTAGGAGGAGAAGTTACTGATTTAGTTTATAAATAAAATTACTATTTAATTTCTAAAGTTTGAAAAAAAACTATTTTTCTGCAATAATTATTATAAAAAGAGTCTTAACTTTTAATATATTCTAAATTTCGATACAATTATAAGTATATTATAATATTGAATTGAAATATTTTTTTTCCTTAGAAAGGAGGTGGTAGAGGAGATTTTTTTATCTTAAAGCTTAATTTTTTCTTATTTTTTTTACAAAATAAAAATTAGAGGAGTTTTAAATGTTTTGGAGATTTTTTCTACTTTTTATTGGTTTTATATCCGTAATTGAAGCAAGAATAACTGGGAGTGTATTTAAAGATCTTCCTGTAAATAAAAATTCTACAGAAGAGATTATTTTAAATACTTATGGAGTAAAAGATTCCAATGAGGTTGGAATTGAAGGAGTTAAAGTTAGTGCTTATGATGAAGATGGAAACTTAGTAGATTCAACTCTTAGTAAAAGTGATGGTAGCTTTTCTTTAAATACTCAAGCTGGAAAAGAGTATAGATTAGAAATTAGTAATTATCCAGAGTATTTAAAAGAGAGTCCAAATAGTGATAGTATAAAATTTGCAAAAGATGGAGATAATATCGATTTTGCCTTATTTTATCCAGCAGAATTTAGTTCTACAACAAACCCTAAAATGGCATCAATTGTAATGGTAAATGGAAAACCAGACTCTTCATATAAAAGAGTTGTAGGCTTTAGATATGATGCAAATGGAACTTCAAATGATGGAATAAATAGTGCTTTAGAAAATTTAGCAGATGCTTCAATTGGCTCTATTTGGGGACTAGCTTATGATAAAGAAAATAAAAAGTTATATGTAACTTCATTTTTAAAAAGGCATGTAGGTTTTAAAAAAGATTCATCTGGAAATAGTATTACAGGAGGAATTTATGAGATAGATTTAACCAAATCTCTTCCAAATTATACTCTCTTTACAACTATAAAAGATACTGGAAGTGTTGGTTCAAGAGATGCTGATAGCGCTGGAAGATATAATCAAAATCATGACGATTCTGTTTTTACTTTAGTAGGTAAAGTTGGGCTTGGAGATATTGACATTTCAGATGATAGTAAAAAACTATTTACAGTAAATTTAAATGATAAAAGACTTTATACAATAGATATAGCCTCAAAAAGTCAGACATCTTTAGAGATTCCAGATCCAGGCTGTAGTGGAGGAAATTGGAGACCTTTTGGAATTAAATATTATCAAAATTCTATCTTTATTGGAGGAGTTTGTGATGCTGCAACCTCAAGAAATAGAGATGATTTAAAAGCTGTAATTTATAAACTTCCAGATGGTAGTAGCAATTTTGAAAAAGTTTTAGAATTTGATTTAAATTATACAAAAGTCTCCACAAACTGGATGACTGATAGTAATACTAGCACTAAATCTATGTGGCATAACTGGAATGAGGCAGATTTTCCAGACCAAGATTATTTAGGCTACCCACAACCTTTGCTTTCTGATATTGAATTTGATGTAAATGGAGATATGATAATAGCTTTTACCGATAGAACTGGACATCAAGTAGAGCATAAAAATTATAAACCAAATAGCGATGAAGTCTACAAAAGTACAGTAGCTGGAGGAGATATTCTTAGAGCTTGTCTTGAAAATGGAGATTATCAACTTGAATACGAAGGAGTTTGTGGAGGAATTCAAGGAGCTGAACAAGACTATAATGTAAGTGGTCCTGGAGGTAAAGAGTTTTATGATGATAGATTTTATAGAAACGAACCAGGAGCTCCTTATAAAGGACATGGAGAAACTTCTGATGGAGCTTTGGCAATTTTAGCAGGAAGCCAAGAAGTTGTTTTAAATGTTATGGATCCAGTAAACCATCCAGAAGCAGTAGATCCAGATCAACAATATTTTAGGGCTGGAGGTCCTGCTTGGTTGAGAAATAGTGGAGATAAATATAAAATAGGGAAAAAAAGAAAATCTTATCAACTATTTTGGGATGAAGATTTTAATAAAGTTGGATTTGCAAAAGGAATAGGTGTAGGGGATATTGAACTTCTTTTGGATCCAGCTCCGATTGAAATTGGAAATAGAATTTGGATAGACAAAAATGGTGATGGAATACAAAATCCAGGAGAAAGTGGACTTGCAGATGTAAAAATAGAGCTTTTAGATGTTAATGGAAACCTTTTAGCAACTGCTACTACTGACTCAAACGGAGAATATATCTTTTCAAATGATCCAACAAAAACAGGCACTTCTAGTCGTATTTATCAAATAGATCAACTTACTCCAAACCAAACTTATATCCTAAAAATTCCTGATATAGAAGGATCAAATACTCAAACTTCTTTGATAGGATACAAATTAACAGTTGCAAACACTGGAGAAGGTCAAAACCCAAATCTAAACGATAGTGATGGAGAAAAAGATGGCACTAGCGCAAAAGTAACTATTGATTCTTCTCAAATTCCTATCTCTGGAGCAAATAATCACTCTTTTGACTTTGGATTTGTAAAAACAGTAACAATTGGAGATAGGATTTGGTTGGACAAAGATGCAGATGGAATCCAAGACTCAGCAGAAGCTGATTTTAACGAAAGTATTACTGTTACTTTGCTAGATAAAGATGGAAATACAATAGATTCAATTACTACAAGTAACGGAAAATATGAATTTAAAGATATAACTCCAGGAGAATATAAATTAAAATTTAGCTTGCCTTCTGGATATAGTAT
>Ga0256843_1000416_pt1 | contig 36452 bp, 28 predicted proteins | sample AlvinellametaG_FD_191572 | JGI IMG/M metagenome (GOLD analysis project Ga0256843, IMG submission 191572) | Pompeii worm associated microbial communities from hydrothermal vent at the East Pacific Rise, Pacific Ocean - Alvinella | ecosystem: Host-associated > Annelida > Integument > Unclassified ...
ACTTCATCACTCTCAAAATCCCCTTCCATATAAAGTTTTTCTTTCTCTTTTTGGGCATCATAAAGCTTTTTGTTTCCATACAATACTGCATCTTTGAGTGTAAAATCCTCAAATGCATACTGGTTTTGTCCTAAAACTCCAAGCTTAAGCCCTGGTTGAAGTTGTACTTCACCATCACTTGGCTCTATCTCTCCAGATAAGATTTTCATAAATGTTGACTTCCCTGCTCCATTGGCTCCTATAAGTCCATATCTCTTACCAACATCAAGTGTGATATTTATCTTTTCAAATAGTACTCTTTTACCATATCTTTGTGTTAAATTAACTGTGCTTAACAACTTTATATCCTTTTATAAATAATTGGTGTAATTTTACCATAATGTATTGAAAGTTCTTAAAATGTTATTATTTTATAACAAGTTATTATAAATGTTATAATTTACAGATAAAATTTTAGTAAACTTATTTTATAATAGTTATTTCTGGGAGTGAAGAAGCTATGAAAAAAAGGGAGTTTATAACACTTACTATTATATTGATTATTATATTTATCATACTAACTGGAAATCTATTTTATATCAAATACAGTAACTACAAATCCTTATATAACCTACAAAATGGAATAAATATCTCTATAAAACTATCAAATCTTGTGCATGAGATACAAAAAGAAAGAGGTATGAGTTCTGGGTACCTTAGCTCTCACGGTAAAAAGTTTAAAGAAGAATTAAAATTACAAAGAGAACTAACTGATAAAAAAATACAAGATTACTATACGATCCTCAAACAAGACAAAAATCATCTAGCTTTAAATGTAAAAAAGTCTCTTTTAAACACTAATAGATATATCAAAAGTATAGAAACAATAAGACAAGAGATAGATAACTTCAATATAGATGCCAAAAGCGCTATAAAACTCTTCTCAAAAGTTAATGACAATCTTTTATCACCTATGGTGACTATCTCTCAAACTTATAAAATTTCAGAAATAACCCAGTCTATGATAGCATATACAAACTTTCTATACTACAAAGAACAAGTTGGTATAGAAAGGGCTGTAGGAACAAATCTCATCTTATCATACCAAGATATCTCATATCAAGATATACTAAACTTCAATGCCCTTATAGTTAAACAAAATACATACTATAAAATCTTTTTACAATATACATCAAATGCATTTAAACAACAATACAAAAACCTATCTCAAAATCCATCTTTTAAAACTGTAGATGAGATGCAAAATATCATACTCTCTTATAATAAAAAGAAAATATCCCAAATGGATGTTAACTACTGGTTCTATCAAATAACCTCCAAGATAAATAAATTAGAAGAGGTAGATGACTTTTTATCCAATGAGATATTAGAATTTATAAAACTTCAAAGTAACAATGCATTTATCGAATTTATACAATTTATCATATATAGTATCACTGCACTTATTATCGTGATACTTATATTATATTTTATACTTAAATTACTAAATAGTAAAGCTAAACTAGAAAATATGGTTGATAAGCATATCATTATCTCTACTACCAATCCAAAAGGTGTTATCACTAGTGCTAGTAGTGCATTTTGTAAGATATCTGGTTATAGTAAAGATGAATTAGTAGGAAAACCTCACAATATCATCAGGCATCCAGATGTACCCAAAGAGGTATTTAAAGATATGTGGGATACTATCAAGAAAGGTCAAAAATGGAATGGTATAATCAAAAATAAGAAAAAAGATGGTGGTTTTTATATAGTTGATGCTTATATAGAACCTATATATGACTTCAAAAATCAAATCAAAGGCTATATAGCTATACGACATGATATAACAGACAAAGAGATACTCAAAGAACAACTTGTAAAAAATGAACAGCAACATAAACAACTCATACAACAATCAAGACTAGCACAAATGGGTGAAATGCTCTCTATGATAGCACACCAATGGAGACAACCTCTCACTGCTATTAGTGCTACAAGCTCAACTATAACACTAAAAGCAACTATCGAAAAACTTGATAATAAAGATGCTATCAAATTAGCATCAAAGATAACAAATTATGTCAACTATCTCTCATCAACTATAGATGACTTTAGAAACTTTTTTAAAAATAACAAAACAAAAAAAGCTATATCTTTAGAAGAACTTACAAAATCTACTCTTGATATCATACAAGCATCTATAGAAAATAAAAAAATAACTATACAAAAAGATATCCAAGGGGAATATAGATGTGAAACATATGCAAATGAAGTCAAACAAGTACTTCTAAACCTACTCAAAAATGCAGAAGATGCACTGCTAGATAAAAAACCACAAAACCCTACTATAACTATAGAAACCCCAAAAGAGTTACAAAGTGATAAAACTATAGTAATTACAGTCAAAGATAATGCAGGTGGTATTCCTGAAGATATCATAGACAAGATATTTGATCCATATTTTTCAACAAAACTAAACAAAGATGGTACTGGACTGGGACTTTATATGAGCAAAATCATCATAGAAAACCACTGCAATGGTAAACTAAAAGTTCAAAATGGAGTAGATGGTGCTATTTTTAGTATAGAATTACCTAAATAAAACTATACTTTATGCTCCAACTTCATCAACAATCTTGTATTGTTGATATGTAATCTGTTATTAGACTCTTGCAATTCTTCCATCTTTGATATCAACTCTTTATGTTCTAAAGCCAATGACTCATATAACTTTTTGGCATTATCAAACTTACTTTGTGTAGTCTTTTGTAACTCTTTTAGCGATGCAAACTCTGCTTGTATATCTTGGAGTTCTTTTTGTGTCTCTTCTAATCTTTTTTTAGTCGATATAAACTCTTTTAACTCATTATCTAAAGATATATTTTGTTCCTTGATAGTAGATAAATTCTCTTGCAAAGCAAATATCTGTTCATCTTTCTCTTTGTTGTCTATCAGTAAATTTGTAAGCTTATCTTTATAAAACTTAACCTTCATACTAGATAACACAACTACCATAACTATAAACAACACTATAACTATAGCTGTAATACCAAGTATAACAGCCATAGACTCATCTATACCAAATCTAACTAATATATCTTTAGGGATAAAACTCTCCATCTCAACCTCTTATCATATCATAATCTTTAGGAAATACACACTGCATACTTTTAGATGAAAAAGGGTGCTTTTTATATCTTACTTTCTTAAAAACTATCTGCACTTTATTATCCATATCATCATAATATGCCATACTTTGCAATCGCCCATCCTTATCTAGTGCAATTGTATAATCTTTATCTTGATATCTAGCTATATATACATTGTCTCTATAATGTTTTGCACGAGAGAGTACTTTGGCTACATCAAATTTTTTATTAAGATAGTAAGAGGATACTTGTTCTAAATCATGGTCAACTACAGTTATATCCTCACCATTGCTACAAACCTCTTTTTTTGTAGGATAGATATACTCCCATTTCATAACAGATGGATATACAAACTTGACATTACCTTTATATTTGATGATTTTATTTTTTGGATTTGTGATGATTTGTTCAAAACTACTATCAAAACTCATAGGCAATTTGATACTATCACCACCATATATAAGACTAACAAATACTATATATAAAACTATCTTTTTCATCTCTTTCCTCTTATATTATACTTTATCATATCAAAATATCACTTTTTGTGTGGTTATTGTGGCAAAAAAAAGTAAACCAATCGTGTAGATAAACGAAGTGTTAATATAGTTTTGGATAAAATAGAGCCAATTTATTTAAGTAGGAAGATTTAAATGTTAAAAAGTATAGTTACTAAAGTTTTCGGTACACAAAATGACAAAATAGTAAAAAAATATCTTAAAAAAGTACAAAATGTCAATGAGTTAGAGTCTAAATATGAGCCTATGAGCGATGATGAGCTTAAAGAGGCTTTCAATACACTAAAACAGAGTGTATTGGATGGAGAAAAAACTCTTGATGATGTACTGTATGACTCTTTTGCCATCACTAGAGAAGCTAGCAAAAGAGTACTAGGTATGAGGCACTATGATGTTCAGCTTGTAGGTGGTATGGTTCTTCATGATGGAAATATAGCAGAGATGAAGACAGGTGAAGGTAAAACCCTTGTTGCCACACTAGCAGTAGTACTTAATGCTATGACTAAAAAAGGTGTACATGTAGTAACAGTCAATGACTATCTTGCTAAAAGAGACTCTGATGAGATGGGTGTTTTATATGAGTTTTTAGGATATAGTGTAGGATGTATCACAGCTGATATACATGATGAGTTTAGCAGAAAAGCCCAATATGAAGCTGATATCACTTATGGTACAAACAATGAATATGGATTTGACTACCTTAGAGACAATATGAAAGTAAGACTTGAAGAGAAAGTTCAAAGAGAACATAACTATGCTATAGTCGATGAAGTTGACTCTATCCTTATCGATGAGGCTAGAACTCCTCTAATCATCTCAGGACCTACACAAAGAGACCAAAACCATTATGCTAGAGCCAATGAAATAGCCAAGCAAATGATCAAAGGTGAAAAGATAGAGACAAGACCTGGAGAACCTGAACAAACTACAGGTGATTTCATAGTAGATGAGAAAAACAAAACTATCATCATGACAGAACAAGGGCTTCAAAAAGCTCAAGATTTGTTTGAAGTAGATAACTTATACTCACTAGAAAATGCTATCTTAGCTCACCACTTAGACCAAGCACTAAAAGCTCACTATCTGTTCGAAAAAGATGTGGATTATGTAGTACAAAACAATGAAATCATCATAGTAGATGAATTTACAGGAAGATTAAGTGAAGGTAGACGCTACTCAGAAGGACTACACCAAGCACTAGAAGCCAAAGAGGGTGTAGAGATACAAGAAGAGTCTCAAACTCTAGCTGAGATAACATACCAAAACTACTTTAGACTATACAACAAACTAGCTGGTATGACAGGTACTGCACAAACTGAAGCTACAGAGTTTAGCCAGATATATGGACTTGAAGTTGTATCTATACCAACAAATGTACCAGTAGCTAGAGAGGATAAAAATGACCTTATCTATAATACAGAAGAGGAAAAACTAGACGCTGTAGTAGCCAAAGTAAAAGAGTATCACCAAAAAGGACAACCTGTTCTTATCGGTACTGCATCTATAGAAAAATCAGAGCTTATACATGAAAGACTCAAAAAAGAAAAAATCCCTCACAATGTACTAAATGCCAAAAATCATGCTCAAGAGGCTGAAATCATCAAAAATGCAGGTGTAAAAGGTGCTGTAACAGTCGCTACAAATATGGCAGGTCGTGGTGTTGATATCAAGATAGATGATGAAGTTAGAGAACTTGGTGGACTAGCTATCATAGGTACAGAAAGACATGAGTCTCGTCGTATAGACAACCAACTTCGTGGTCGTTCAGGTCGACAAGGAGACCCTGGTGAGAGTCAGTTTTTCTTAAGCCTTGATGATAACTTGCTTCGTATCTTTGGTGGAGAGAAGATACGAAATATCATGCAAAAACTTGGAGTTGAAAAAGGTGAATATATAGACTCCAAAATAGTTACTCGTTCAGTTGAAAAAGCTCAGAAAAAAGTAGAAAATATGCACTATGAGTCAAGAAAACATATCTTGGAGTATGACGATGTAGCAAACCATCAAAGAAAAGCTATATATGCATTTAGAAACCAACTTCTTGACCCTGAGTTTGATATAGCAGCCAAGATAAAAGAAAACCGTGCTGAGTATGTGGACTATCTACTTGAAGAGTGTGGTATAGTAGAAGGTTTACCACAAGAAGACTTTGATATAGAAAGACTCTCAGCTCTCATACTAGAAGAGCTTCACATACAAGTTGATGCTAACTACTTCAAAGATAAAAGTGCTAGTGAGATAAAAGATATGGTCATAGAGATGATGGAAAATCTCTATGAAGAGAAGATGAGTCAACTAACACCAGAACAAAGAAATGAGATAGAAAGAATCCTATATCTTCAAGTACTAGACCCACAATGGAGAGACCACCTATATGAGATGGATGTACTAAAAACTGGTATAGGGCTTAGAGGATACAACCAAAAAGACCCTCTTACAGAATACAAACAAGATAGCTACAAACTATTTACAGAGCTTGTAGACCGTATCAAGCATGAAGCTGTAAAAACTCTGCATTTAGTTCAGTTTGACTTCTCAGATGAAGAGGAAGAAAAAGAAGCTATAGAAGAGATAAAAGATGAACTTCAAAAAGAGTTAGATGAGTTTGCTCTTAACCAATCTTTTGAAGAGGGTGAGATAACAAACGACTTTAGTGATTTTGAAGAGTCAAAACCACAAGTTAGCAGTAAAAAACCAAAAAGAAATGAACCATGTCCATGTGGAAGTGGTAAAAAATACAAAAACTGTTGTGGTAAAAGTGGCCCTAAAAAAGGACTACTAGCATAATGCACCACCACCCTACTTCAAAGCCTAACAAATCCTTTGTTAGGCATATCATCAAACACTATCTCAAATATGATAAAGAAAATCCATTTATATTTATATCTGCTATATTGGCATTTTTGGGTATCGCTACAGGTGTTATGGTACTTATGATAGCTATGGGGATAATGAATGGAACACAAAAAGAGTTTGAAAAAAAACTTTTTGTTATGAACTATCCACTAACAGTCCTACCTCTGATGGATAATAGTGTCAATGATGAACTTATATCTACTATCAAACAACACTTTCCATCATATAAGATAAGCCCTTACTACACAACACAAGTTATAACCAAAAATGACTCGACTGTACAAGGTTCTTTGCTATATGGTGTAGATTTTACCAAAGAAGCATCTATCAATCCTGTATTTCAAAAAGCCATAACAAACTCCAAATCAAAAAGTAAATTTAGAGTAGTTATGGGTGATGCACTATCTTTTGAGATGAATGCCCCTATAGGAGAGAAAGTAACACTATACTTTTCAGAACAACAAGCAGTAGGTTTTGGTACTATGCCTTTACAAAAGAGATTTGTAGTAGATGGAGTCTTTGACTCAGGACTTAAAGCTTATGATAAAGCCATCATGTATACAACACAACAAGCTTTTGAAAAAATCCTAAAAAGAGAACATGGTATATATGATGGTTTACATATATATACAAAAGATGCTATGAGTGATATCAAAAAACTCAAAGAGATAGTAGGTGATGGTGTATTAGTAGAAGGATGGTGGCAACAAAATGGAAGCTTTTTTAGTGCTATGCAAATGGAGAAAAAAGCACTATTTTTAGTACTACTTCTTATCATACTAGTAGCATCACTCAATATCATATCTTCACTACTGATGACTGTAATGAGTAGAAGAAGTGAAATAGCCCTACTTCGTACACTTGGTGCTACAAAACAAGAGATAAAAAGTATCTTCTACAGATTAGGTCTAATCATCGGTATAGCTGGTATGATAACTGGTACTTTATTGGGACTTTTAGGTATATGGATACTTAAAACTTTTGATATCATATCAATGCCTGTCGATATATATGGAACATCCAAACTACCTGTAGATTTAACTTTGAGTGATTTTGGCTTCATCATAGCTGGAACATCTATCATCATACTGCTTTCATCTCTATACCCAGCAAGAAAAGCATCACAAACAGACCCTCTTAAAGTGCTAAGAAATGAATAAAAGTTTATCCACCAAATGTTCTTCTTAGCATATCAAGTGGTAAAGATAATATATCTTGTGCCACAGATGTTTCAATCTTTGGTTTATCCAAACTACCTTTGATAGTAAGCCCCAAAGTCATACTTTTGTCATCTCCCATGAGTATATACCCAACCACAGGGATACTTCCTATGACTTTACTAAACTCTCTTGCTACTTGGATAGCTAGTGATACATCAATAGTTTTATTTTTCAAATCTATCACACCTTTACCTGCAATATTGGCTGAAACTCCTTTGATATAGATACTTGTTAGGTTGATTTTATCTTTGGTTTTAGTATACTCTATCATACCCTCTTTTATCTCATACCCTTTTTGTGAAAACCCAGGGTTTGAGAAAGTAGCAAGTGCTGGTAGGGAGTTGATAAATGCCAAAGTATTATTGTATGTTTTAAAGTCTCTAAGAACACCACCTTCTATAAGTATCTCACCTTTTAAACTTTTATCTGGATTGCCTTTGAGTTTGAGAGTATATCTACCACCTTTTAGTCCATCAAAATTGATCAGTGGATGAAGCATTTTATCTCTAACTCTATATGCTTTGATAGATATATCGTGACCTTTTTTATCAAACTTGACTACATCTTTATTAAGACTTCCTATCGCTTTCATATCACCATTTGGATATATAGTGATATCATAACTATCAGTTATGAGTTTATAATCCTTGTACCTTATGATACTTTTATCTCCATATATATAAAGATTGTTTTTTCTTTTGGATACTGTTTTGATATTGGCATTAAAAAATCTATCCAAATCTATGTTTAGTTTATCTAATTTTACTACTGATTTTTTACTATTGATATATAATCGTTTATCAAATGCATATAGTTTAAAATCTCTATTCTCAAAACTACCAATATAAGCTACTTGAGACAAACACTTTGAATCTTTTTCATAGAAGAAACAGTCTAACCATCTAAGGGTACCTTTGAAACTATATTTCATAAAATCTTTTGTATGGATAGTTGATTTACCTTGTGAGATTTTGAGTGGTAGATTTTTGAGATATGGAACCAATTTGGATAAAGAGTTAAGGTATATAGTATAATCTTTTGTATTGTGAACAATCTTGATATCCAAAGATGCCAAAGATATCTTCAATGGTTTTTTATAAGATATATAAAGTGATACTTTTTGATTTTGCATACTAAAGATTTTATCTTTATTTGGTTTTAGTACCTTAATGGATTTGACATAGTTATCTAGTTTGGCACTTTTTTTGACTATATCTATGATACCTTTTGTTTTGATATCATATATCTTGTTTTGTAGTTTTATATTTGATAGAGTTATCTTTTTGTCTTTTAAAACAACTTTCCCAGAAGAGACATCAAGTGGTACTTTAGCTATATAAAATCTACTTTTTGAAATGTTGGATTCAAGGTACACACTTAACTTACCTCTTTTTTTGAGAAGTTTATCTATATGCAAATAGCACGACTGCATCTTATCACTACGAATAGGTAAAGATAGCTTGTAAGCCTTTAAGATTTTGGCAACTTCATCATCTATAGGAGAGTTGATATACAAATCTAACTTTAAAAACTTTTTTGCTTTACCTACAAGGTTGGTGATTAGTACTTTAGAACCATTGATATCTCTACCTTTATATGTAGGATTGTATGGTTTGAAAAACAGTTGATTGTTTTTGTACTCTATATCAAGCTGTTTCGTTTGTACACTATCTACACCATCTTTAAAATATATCTGTGTATCTTTGAGTATAGCCTTGGCTTTGATACTATCAAAGTGTGGTACAACTTTGCCACTACTATCCAAAGAAACATATATATCAAAATACTCAAGTTTATACCGTTTAGCTTTGACTCTATCTACTATCCAGACATTTATCTTTGGTGGTATACCCCATGGTTCTATCAACTCTTTTAGATTTGAAAACTCTCCACTTTTGATAGATATATTGATATCTTTTTTATCTTTTATCATACAAAAAGAGCCGTTAGAGTCTAAAAAGCCAAATCTACCATCTGTTTGTAATATATCACTTTTGAAATCATATACTAACTCCCCTTTTATATCTACTTTGGGGTTGTTTATAGATAGTTGTGTGATAGTTGCTTTTAGCTTTGATACATCTTTATGGACTATAGCACTGATAGTATAATCTTTAGTAGAAAGATAAAATACATCATCTGAGTACATTACTTGTAAATTATTGTTTTTAAACTCTATATCTTTTAACTCTATATACTCAAAATAGTTTAAAACTTTTTTGATATTGTTGAAAGTCGTTTCCACACTTTGAAATGATGGTTTTGATTTTGTTTGTGGAATATAAACTTTTTTAGCTTTTAGTATAAACTTTTTATCGAGTTTTATGTATAATCCATCTACTTTATAATTTTGTATCGATAGATTATCTATCTTGATACCAACTTTTAAATATACAAATAGTGGAACAACAAAAATGAATACAACAATCAAAAAATCTTTCATAACCTCTTTGATAGCATCTATCACATGGTTGGAAATTTTTCTTTTTTCTATCATACTAACTCTTGCTTTATATATGAGTACCCCTATCAAAACACCAAAAACCATCTGGATACCAGAAGGAAATACTACAGAGATTATATCACACCTGTATAAAAAAGGGTATGATTTGTCTATAATTGATGAAAAAATATTGCGATATATGGGTAAACCTGTAAGTGGTTGGGTATCTATAGGTAAAGATAAGATAAATAGAGTAACTTTTCTACATAAGATAGTCTCACCATCATCACATATCAACAAAATCAAACTAATCCCAGGAGAAACACTCGATATCTTTTTTGATGAGCTTGTATCCAAATATGACTACAACAAAACCAAACTTTTTACATACTACAACCAATACTCACCATATAAAGAAGCTGGGATATTGCCAGATACATATTTCGTACCATATGGGATAAGAGAGAAAAATCTCATCAAGTATCTAACAAAAGTTGCTAACAAAAGATACAAAAAAATATCTACAAAATATTTCGGTGATTATAACACTACTAAGTTCAATCGTATATTGACCATCGCTTCTATCATACAAAAAGAGGCTGCATCAAACAAAGAGATGCCTATCGTATCATCTGTGATATACAATCGTCTCAAAAAGCATATGAGACTTCAAATGGATGGTACACTAAACTATGGCAAATACTCCCATATCAAAGTCACTCCTCAAAGGATAGATGATGATAATACCACATACAACACATACAAACATAAAGGATTACCACTATATCCTGTATGTTGTGTCAGTATCCCAGCGATACACTCAGCTATAAAACCAGCCAAAAGTGATTATCTATATTTTATGAGAAACAAAAATGGTTATCATGACTTTTCAACTAGCTATAAAAAACATAGAGACAATATCAAAAAAGCCAAATAGGAGTAGATATGAAAGAAACACTACAAGAGTTTATCAAAGCATTAAATGAAGATAGGTTTAAAGATGCTCATGAGATTATGGAACATCAATGGAAAGAGTACAAAAAACTAAACCATCCTATTACTAAACTACTCAAAGGTTTTATCAATGGAGCTACTGCATTTGAGTTAATCAAAAGAGATAATATAGATGGTGCTTCAAGACTATGGGCTACATATGAAAAGTATCTACCACTTATGAGTGATGATATAGAAGAGTATGAACTCTTTTTTGAAGCTAATAATATATTACAAACTTTGAAAAAGGATAGGTTACTACACCTAATTTGAAACTATAGAAAATATGTTATAATAAAAATTAATAAATCATAAATACTATTTATGTGATGGAGATATATTTGAATACAACTACAACTGTAAAAACCCAAAAATTTATACTAAAACTATTTTCAGAAATAATGGTTAAAGGCGATAAAGCCAAAAAGGATATGATAGCCCAACTATATCAAAACTTACAAAATATGCTCTCAAAAATAGACAACGATATACATATCAAAAAATTTTCAGATAAAATAGAAGTTGTAACTCCTATAGAATTAGTAGAAAAAAGCAAAGAGATACTTCTAAATACTCCAGGAATTGACCAAATCCTTGAAGCTTTACAGTTTGATAATATAACTACATTAGAAGATATTAAAGAGATTGTAGGTAGTATAGTTATAGAATCACTTGAGGATAAAACTTTTGTAGTAAGAGCAAAAAGGACAGGTCAGCATCCATTTAACTCACATGAAATAGAAAGAGTTGTAGGTGGATACCTTCTAGCAAAAAGCAAAGCCAAAGGTGTAGACTTACACAATCCTGATATAGTAGTAAGACTAGAGCTTATCAATAACCAGCTAAATATCATCACAAAACACTACAAAGGTCTTAGTGGATTTCCTATAGGTAGTGGTGGAGATATACTATCTTTGATGTCAGGTGGATTTGACTCTACTGTAGCTAGTTATATGAGTATAAAAAGAGGATTGAAAACTCACTATGTCTTTTTCAATCTTGGTGGAAATGCACACGAAATAGGTGTCAAGCAAGTAGCACTTTATCTTTGGAGTAAATTTGCATCATCACATAGAGTCAAGTTTGTAACTATACCTTTTGAAGATGTAGTAGCACAGATATTTAAAGATATACCACCAAGCTATATGGGTATAATGCTAAAAAGACTTATGCTACAAGCTAGTGAGGAGATAGCCAATGATATGGATATAGATGCACTTCTCACTGGAGAGAGTGTTGCACAAGTAAGTAGTCAAACCCTTAGAAACTTAGCACTCATAGATAGTGCTACTTCCAAGTTAGTTCTTAGACCACTAGCAACTACAAACAAACCAGAGATTATACAAATAGCACAAAAGATAGGTACAAAATCTTTCGCTGAGAGTATGCCTGAGTATTGTGGTGTTATATCTCAAAACCCTGTAACACATGGTTCATACAAAAGACTAGAAAAGGTTATAAAAGCTTTTGACTATAGTGTATTGCAAGATGCTATATCAAGTGCTAAGAGTATATATGTAGATGAGATTATCGATGATATAAACCAAAAAGCACCTATAGAGATAGTAACCAATCCAGCCAAAGATGATATCATCATAGATATAAGAAGTGAAGAAGATACACTTCAACACTCTAACAAAGTTCTAAAAATCCCTTTTTACAATCTAAAAAAAGAGTTTCAAAAAAAGTTATCAAAAAATGATAATTATCTGTTATACTGTCAAAAAGGTATCATGAGTCAATTACATGCTCAATATCTCAAAGATGAAAATATAGCTCCAAATATAAAAGTATATAGACCATAGGGATATCAATGTTTAACTTTAACTCTTTAAAATCAAAAATAGCACTCATACTTATCATACCAACCATAAGCTTATTTTACTTTTCATCAAAATTTATGTATGAAAATTATCAAAAAACACAACAAACTCAAAATATCAATAACTATATAGATATAGTAAAACACTCTTCTACGCTTATACATGAACTACAAAGAGAAAGAGGTCTGTCTGCTTCTTATCTAGGAAATAAAAATAATACCACAAAAAATAAACTCACACTTCAAAGGACTCATACAGATGAAGTTATAAAACAATATATACAGTTTCTAAATAGATTTACAACACATCAAAAAGTTATAGATATCTTAGAAAACTTACATAGCCTAAAAGCTTTTAGGATAAACTTTGATAATGGAAAAGTAGATTTTACTCAAGAGATGAAGTTTTACTCTTCCATTATAGAACAACTTATCAACTATATAGAAATCACTCCAAATCAAAATATATCTTCAGACTTTTTAAATGACTTTGAATCCCTCATAAGTCTTATCAACCTTAAAGAGTATGCTGGTATAGAGAGGGCTTATCTAGCCAATATATTTGCCAAAAACAAACTTACACTAAAACAGTTAAAAAATGTACAAAAAGCTATACTAAAACAAGATTTGTACTATCATAACTTTATCAAGTATGCACCACAAAATATATACAACCTATACAAAGAAAAGATACCTTATGAGTTTAAGATGAAGATATCAAACTTTAGAAATATTGTTTTAAACTCACATTTTATTAAGGATTTTGGTATAGATTCTCTTACATGGTACAAGATAGCTACAAAAAGGATAGACAATATCCACATCGTACTAACTCAACTATTACATAATATAAACATAAAAGCTAAGCAAAATCAACATGAAGCTTATATGGCACTCTTTTTTAGTATCTTACTATGGATACTTTCTATCATAGCATTTTTATTTATATGGTACACTATATACTCCATGGTGAAGTTAGAACAAACCACTATCCAAAAACTAAAACACCAACAAAAAAACTATAATGCTATGACCTATCTATCAAACTCAATAGCTTATATAGAAAATGAGATATCACTATATCATAACCTTTGTAAAGCCATACTCAATATAGACGGATTTGATAGTGCATGGGTAGGTACAGTAGATACGACAAATCAAAAAATCAAACCCATAGTATCTGAAAATATAGATATAAATAGACTTCAAAAGATAGATTTTCCTATATCCAATGAGAAGTCCATACCAACACCTATAAAAGCATACAACAATGACACTTATGTTATATCCAACAAATCTGATATCATAAAGTTATCTCAGTGTTATCAAGTTTTGAGTGATAATATAGTAAATGTAGCATCATTTCCTATATATCAAAACAAAGATATAATCTCTATCATCACTATCTTTAGCACTAAGCAAGATATAGTTGACAAAGAATTGATAGAACTTATAGATAAACTTTTAAAAGATACATCTCTTTCATTAGAGTTTTTACATCTTAGAGAAAATGAACAAGAGATTTTAGAAGAACTCAATATAGCTTCATATGCATTTGAATCACAAGAAGCTATAGCTATTACAGATGCCAATGCAAATATTATAAAAGTCAATCAAGCATTTGAAGAGATAACAGGATATAGCCAAGAGGAGGTTTTGGGTAAAAATCCCAGTGTTTTAAAATCAGAAAAACAGTCTCCAGAATTTTATGCCAAAATGTGGGGTGAACTTAAAAAACATGGTAAATGGAAAGGTGAAATATACAATAAAAGAAAAAATGGAGAAATATACCCTGAACTTTTATCTATCACTGCCATTACTGATAACAAAGGTAGAGTAACTCACTATCTAGCACACTTTTTGGATATATCAAATATCAAAAAACTACAAGAAGAAGCAGAGTTTAGAGCAGACCATGACCCACTCACATCTCTTACCAACAGAAGCAAACTCAAAAAAGAGACAGAAAAAGCATTTTTAGATGCAAAAAAACAAGGAATTCAACATGCATTTTTCTTCCTTGATATTGATAATTTCAAATATATAAATGATTTCTATGGACATGCAACAGGTGATGCTATACTCATAGAAATCGCTTCTAGACTCAAAAAATGTACAAAAGAGAATGATATAATATCAAGACTTGGTGGAGACGAGTTTGCTATGTTATCTCTTAACATAGGTAAAGAAGAACTTGAATCCATCCAACAAGCCACACAAATAGCAAAAATCATACAAAAAGTGATGAAAGACCCTATATTTGTAGATGGTCATCCATTTGAAGTTACTTTTAGTATAGGTGTCAAGATATTCCCTAGCCATGAGAATGGATATGAAGAGGTTATATCTCATGCTGATATAGCTATGTATAAAGCTAAAAAGTCTGGTAAAAATAAGTTTGCATTCTTTGATACAGAACTTGATATCGAGCTAAAACAGTTCTCTTTACTTGAAAAAGAGATAAAACAAGCACTAATAAACCGTGAATTCAGACTATATTATCAACCAAAAGTTGATGTCAATACAAACAAAATGATAGGTATGGAAGCACTTGTAAGATGGTCACACCCAGTCAAAGGTATACTATCTCCTGATAAGTTTTTAAAAACAGTTACAGATACAAAAAACATGTATGCACTTGAAACTATACTCATAGAACAGATTTTACAACAGATATCAGCATGGAAAAGTGTTCATCCAAACTTTAACCACCATGTAGCTATAAATATAACTCCTGAATCATTCCTCAATGATAAATTTATATCATTTTTAAAATCAAACCTTAAAAGATATGATATACCACCTTCACTTATAGAGTTAGAGTTGGTTGAGAATACATTTATAAATGATATGCAACAAACTATAAGTAAAATTAAAATACTCAAATCTATTGGCATTAAATTCTCAGTCGATGACTTTGGTACCGGATACTCATCTTTAACATATCTACAAAAACTACCAATAGATAGTATCAAGATAGATAAAAGCTTCATCATAGATATAGACAACAAATCAAATATGGAAATAGTTAAGATGATAATAAACTTTGCTAAGCTATTTGACTTAAAAGTTATAGCAGAAGGTGTAGAAAATATAAAAACTTTAGAGTTTTTACAAAATTTTGGATGTGACTACTATCAAGGATACTTCTTTAGCAGACCAATACCAGGAGAGAAAATAAACGACTTTTTAACATAAAAACCTTTTCATATCTTCCAAATCAAAAAGTATCAACTCTCTACTTTTTGATGCCAAAAGTTCATTTGAAAACCCACTTTTTGAAAATAGTATAAACTTATCTACTTTTATGCCTGATTGGATGGCTTTTTGTTTAAGCTTATTTAACTCATTTTTACATACTTTTCTATCTTTATACTTACATTCTGATAGTATTATCTTGTGTGATGATGTAAGTGTGAGGATATCAAACTCATTATCTTTATCCCAATAGCTTCCCCATGAAAGCAGTCTATCTCTATCAAAATAGATATGCAAAACTTCCAAAGATAACTGCTCAAAGATATAACTTCTAAGCCTTTCATAGTGTTGTTTAAAGTTATCCATAAACTTAGTAGTCTGTTTCATCTGCAACTCTTTTTTATACGGCATAACAAATCCAAACCAAAATCTATAAAATGGTAATACAAACCTAGCTTTATCTTGTATCTTATATGACCTTAACTCTTTTTTTAGTTTATATTTTGGATGAATCTTAAGTGGATTTTCCCTACTTTTTTCTATATATATTATCCTATTTTCAACCAACTCTTCAACTATCTCTCCTCCACTTCTCTCCCCTAGTTTAGATTTGAAAAATGCTGAAAGGACTTTACTATCACCTTTTGCCAAATTTGTCAATAATCTATCATAAGGCGTATCTAGTATATATGATGGAGTGATAATCTCTTGAAACTTTTCAAACTCATATGCAAAGTTTTTTTCTACTATCTGAAATATATCATCAAAAAATTCCAACTCTACACTATCTTCTATACCACCAAATATAGCATAATAATCAATAGCTTGTTCAAAACTCAAATATGGATGCTTATGACAAAATGTTAAAAACTGCTCTTTGATATAACATCCTTTTGATATATTTTTAAAAATTTTATCATATCTTAGATATAATTTGATTAATATATATACAAAAGAGAAAAATGCAAACTTTTACAACCAAGTCACCTATCATAAAAGATATTATCAAAGCATTGGAGTTAAGCAAAGATCTTTTTGTATCTTCTATATTGATAGGAGAGCCTCATACAGGTAAAAAATCTCTACTCAAAAAAATATTTCCATCCATACCTATAGTATCTGCTACCAATAAAGAACTCATACACTCTACACTTAAAATATCAGATGAGATTATCATAACCAACTTTGATATTTTAGATAATATAAAAGAGTATGACTTTGAAAATAAAAAAATCATAGCTACTGCCAATAAAATCAAAAACAAAAATCTCATAGATGAAATGTTTGCTTTTATCTACCATATGCCATCACTACAAGAGAGACCAGAAGATATAGATATACTAGCTAAATATTATCTTGATAAGGCCATAAAAGACTTATCTATAAAAGAGATAGATGTAGATATAGATAAAATATCTATAGACCTATCTAACAATACAAAAACACTTAAAAGTTCTATATATAGATATCTCATACAAAAAGATATGAATATAGATGAGATAAAAAATGCTCTGTATGAGTACTTATATAATCACCTAGAAGGTAACAACAGCTATAGAGAACATATACACATATATGAAGAGCCTCTCATAAAAGCTGGATTGGATAAGTTTAGCTCACAACTTAAGCTATCTTCTATACTTGGTATAAACAGAAATACTTTAAGAAAAAAAATACAGGAACACAACCTTGATGCATGATATAAATTTCCAATCCTTTATAGACAATGACCATAGTCCATTTATACTATTTGACCATAAAGGCAAAATCATATATCTAAACAGTAGTGCTGAGATACTTTTTGGATATGTCTCTACTCATGAACTATATGATATAGCTATAAGATATGCACCAAAAACATTTGGACATAAAACTACAACTATATCACTCAACTATGATAACTTTAGTTTTTATGCTATAAGCGTAGGATATGAAGATGAAAAACATATATATATCAGACTTTATAATACACCTCGTATCAAACAAAATACCAAATTAGACACATCCAAACTCATCATTACAGATATCAATCTTTTACTAGAAGTAAATCTAACTCTTTTTAAAACAAAGAGTAAAGCTCATATACAACTCTTGGCCGATTTGGATATACCAGCGTTTAAAATAGACCAAAACAGATTTTCAAAACTACTTAGAAAAACTTTAGAATCTTTTATAGATGCAAAAGATATAGAAATAACACTCAAACTTTTAGTAGGTGAACATATAATTATCAATGAAAAAAGATTTAGTATTGTACAATTTAATATAAAATCCAATACACGAGATACAACAAATGATAAAGATATAATATCTCTAGCAAAAGAAACTCTATCTACTCCTATTATGCAACAAAATGAGATTAGACTAGAGATACCACTAGTGATTGATTAATTTTTAATCATCATATAGCATATATATATTACCAAAAAATGATAATATTATAATATCAAAATAAAAATAAAAGGAAACGATATGAAGATGAAACTTTTTACTCTTCTAGCACTACTGATGCCTGTTCTTGCATCAGCTGAAGATTCTCTCAATGGTGGAGATACTGCTTGGATGATAGTTGCTACTGCATTTGTCATGCTTATGACTCCAGCAGGACTTGCACTATTTTATGGAGGTATGACAAGACATAAAAATATCCTAAATACAATGGGTATGAGTTTGATGGCATTTGCCGTTGGTACTGTTGTATGGGTGATAGCAGGATATTCTATCGCATTTGGTGATGGAGACTTTTTCGGTACTGGTAAGATAATGCTTGATGGTATCACTGATAAAAGCCTTAATGGAACTATCCCTGAGTTGCTATTTGTAGCATTCCAAGGTACTTTTGCTGCTATCGCTGTAGCAATTGCTAGTGGTTCTATGATAGAGAGAGTTAAATTCTCTACATTTACTATCTTTTCAGCTCTTTGGATACTAGCTGTTTATGCACCTATCACACACTGGGCATGGGGTGGTGGTACTACTCTAAACTTTGATGAGATGGATTTTGCTGGTGGTACAGTTGTACATATCAATGCTGGTGTAGCTGGATTTGTAGTAGCTCTTATCCTTGGGCCAAGAAAAGGTTATGGTAAAGTAGCTATGAAACCTTTCTCTCCTATACTAACAGTTCTTGGAGCTGCTTTACTTTGGTTTGGTTGGTTTGGATTTAATGCTGGTAGTGAGGTTGCTGCTGATGGTGTTGCTGGTAATGCTTTCTTAGTTACAAATGTAGCAGCTTCTATGGGTGTGATAGGTTGGCTTGTAGTTGAGTATATAGCATACAAAAAAGCTACACTAATAGGTGGTGCATCTGGTGCTGTAGCTGGTCTTGTAGCTATCACTCCTGCTAGTGGTAGTGCTGATGTAGCTGGTGCTATGATTATCGGTTTAGTTGGAGGTGCATTAGGATTTTATGGTGTATCAAAGATAAAAAAATGGTTCAAAGTAGATGATAGTTTGGATGCATTTTGGGTACATGGTTTTGTAGGTATTTGGGGTAGTATCGCTACTGCACTGTTTATAGCACCTTATCTAAAACCTGATGATTTTGAACTAGGTAGCCAAATGTTAGCTCAACTTAAGGCTATAGGTACTACAATCCTATATAGTAGTATCATGACAGCGATTGTATTTTTTATATCTTCAGCACTTACAGGTGGTGGTAGAGTAGATGAAGAAGCTGAGTTCAAAGGACTTGATGAAGATACTCACGGAGAACAAGCACTAAACCTATAATGGGTTTAGTCTAAACTAAAAAGGAGAATATTTATGAAAAAAGTAGAAGCGATTATCAAACCATTTAAACTAGAAGATGTAAAAGAGGCTCTAGTTGAAGCTGGGATTGAAGGTATGACAGTATCAGAAGTAAAAGGTTATGGTAGACAAGCTGGACACTCTGAGCTTTATCGTGGTGCTGAGTATGTAGTAGAGTTTATCCCTAAGATAAAAATAGAGATAGTAGTAAGCAATGAAGATTATGCTAACAAAGCTATAGAAGCTATAAAAGGTGCTGCCAAAACTGGTAAGATAGGTGATGGTAAAATCTTTGTTAGTGATATACAAAAAGCTATCCGTATCAGAACAGATGAAGAAGATACAGAAGCTCTATAAACTTTAGTCGCAACTTTGATTTGCGACTAAATGACTATCTATAACTCAATTTACCCTCACAATACTCCAACAAAATTTCATGCAACTGTTCTAAGTCTATGGGTTTTGATAGATAACCATCCATACCAGCACTAGTATACTTAAACTTATCTTCACTTAATGCGTTAGCAGTGAGTGCTATGATAGGTATATGTCTCTTTCTATATCCTCTTTCAAATGACATTATCTTAGCAGTAGCTTCTACCCCACCCATAACAGGCATCTGGATATCCATAAGTATCAAATCATAGTGTGAACTCTCCATTCTTTTTTCTAGTGCTTCTTCACCATTAGAAGCTATATCTACACTTATATTCATCTTTTCTAAGATGCTTTTAATAAGTTTTTGATTTATAAAGTTATCTTCAGCTACTAAGATATGTACATCTTTAAATCTTAACTCTCTTTGTTTTTTTATAGAATCATGTGCTCTACTTATCGCATTTATTGTTTTAGTAAAGTTAATTGGTTTATATATAACTTTATCTATCTTATCTCCATACGACTTCAATCTCTCTTTATGTTCTATAGATGCTATAACGATAACTTTACAACTTAACTCCAGATATCTTTCAAGTTCTCCTGCTCTTTTATTATACTTATAATCAACAAATATAACATCAGGTAACATTTCTTTATTTTTAACTAACTCTTGAAATATATTTTCATCATAACTAAAGACATTTGCACCTGTATGTGCTATATATTGAGCTAAATTATTATGTAAAGTACTCTCTTGTTCTTGTTTAGAACTAACCAAAAAGATATTTTGATCACTTTGTTCTATAGCTCTTGAAGAACTTTTCTTAGATTTTTGAAGTTTTAGTACAAAGAAAAACTCACTTCCTTTAGATAACTCACTTTTTAACTCTAACTTAGAACCCATCATATCTATAAGTTTACTAGATATATTTAGTCCCAAACCAGTACCACCATACTGTCTACTTGTAGATATATCTGCTTGAGAGAATGCTTCAAATATCTTTTTTTGTTGCTTAGGAGATATTCCTATACCTGTATCTTGAACAGCAAATCTTACAGTAACCTCTTTTCTCTTATCTTCTATCATCTCTATATTTACATTAACTTCACCATTTGCTGGTGTAAACTTAATAGCATTACTAACAAGGTTTACCAATACTTGAGATATTTTTGTAGGATCACCAAGTAAATTGGTTGGTAAACTTGGATCTACAAATAGGTTAAACTCCAAGTGAGCTTGAGAAGCTTTTGCCGCATATGATTCTACTGCTATTTCAAACTGTTCTACTGGATCAAACTCTATGATTTCTAACTCTATCTTTTGTGCTTTTATCTTTGAAATATCTAATATATCATTAACTATAGATATAAGATGTTCAGAACTTTTTTTGATGATAGATGTATACTCTTTTTGCTCTTCATTCAACTCAGTTTCACTTAAAAGTTGAGTAAAACCAAATATACCATTAAGTGGCGTTCTTATCTCATGAGACATATTTGCCAAAAATAGATCTTTTGTCTGATTAGCATCTTTGATAGCATGTATCAAAAACTTATAAATAAGACCTATATTACCATTTTTCATCAATCTTTTTAACTGTTTTTGTTCATCTTCATCAAATACAAGTTGTATATCTTTTTGAGTAGCTTCATCTATATATTGTTTTTGAGACTCTTCTTTATGCACTTTAAGCGTATATAGTAACATAATCAACAATAAAACTATTATCAAACCAATTAAAGAGATATGATATATACTTTCACTATGAGTATTTTCTTTATTTACTATATTGATACTATTAAGTAGATTGGTTTCAGCCATTTTTATATAACTGACTTTTTTATCAACTGCACCTAACCACTTGACACTATCTATACTTGATATATCGTTTTTTAGTATCTTATCTCTATAATCAGCCAATATATTATCGTAATCAAAACTAGATGGTAAAACCTTCAATACCTCTATAGTACTACTATCCAAGTCTTTCATACTAGATGTATCCAACAAAACATCATCAGAGATAATTCTTTTATAAACTCTTAACTCTTTTGCAGTTAATGGTTTATTGGATAATAAATGATAGTATATAAATGACTTTTCTAATTCAGAATTTATTTCCAATTTTGCAAGTTGATTTAATATATCTAATTTAGATACAACATTTTTACTTATAGCTTTAGCTTTTATATCATTAGTAATACCAATAAGTGGTAATAATACATCTGTTTGATAAACAAAGGCTATACTAACATTAGCATCTTCAAAATCAACTCTCTTACGAATGATATCTAAAGTGTTTTTGATATATATAACTTTTCTACTATCTACTGTTTTTAATGTTTTATCAGTTGATTGTTGTAATTTTTTCAAATTTTTATATTGATTTTTACCTTTTTGTACTATATACTCCATAGTATTAATACGCTCTGTTTCTATACTGTCTTTGGCTTTTAGTATAGGTGATATACTTTGTAGTATATTTTGTTTTGTAGTATTTGTTTTGTATTCTTTATAATAAAAGTTAAGGCTATATGCACTCACTCCAATCAATACAACCAACACAATCATATAAAATTTTAACATCAATGGACTTTTTAACACACTCATACCACAAGTTCCTTTTCTTCTAATATTATCATCAAAGTATATACAAAAAACATTAGTAAATCATAACTGTTTTAACTGTTCTTTTGTAGCTTTAATACTCCACTTTACACCATCTGTCTTAAACTCTCTATCTATAATAGATATACCAATAGATTTCAATCTATAAGATGTTCTATCTACCTGATTATATGGTGTTTCAAAACTATAACTCTCCAACTTTTCATACTCTATCAACTCTGCATTTGATATGACATTTTTTACAGATAAGGCATAAGCTCTAGCCATCCCACCAGTTCCAAGCTTAATACCACCAAAGTATCTAACTATCAAAACAGCTGTATTGATAAGCTCTTCTCCTCTAAGTACATTGAGCGATGGCACACCTGCACACCCTTTTGGCTCACCATCATCACTAGAGTTTTCAACTATTTGTTCATACTCATTTAACTCTCTAGTAGCATATACTATATGATTGGCTTTTGGATGCTCTTTTTTCAAACTCTTTTGTAAATCCAAAAACTCATTAGCAGGTACAAGATAAGCTATAAACTTAGACTTATTTACTTCCGTTGAAGTAGTATAAGTTTTATCTACATACTTCATAAGCTACACTCGATACGACGAGATATAAACTCTACAAATTCATCACTATCATTGAGTGCTTTTACTACTATAAACTCTTCATATCCAGACTCTAAAGCTATATCTCTATGTTCTATATCAAGCTCAAAGACAGTTTCAGAGTTATCTACTGTAAATGCTATAGGATAAACAACAGCTTTTTTATTGGTACTATCTTTTATCACATCTACTAAGTTTGGCTCTAGCCATTTTGCATTGCCTACTTTTGATTGATATGCTAGTTTTATCTCTTTGAACTCTACTTTACTACATGCTAAAGCCAACTTGATAGCACCTACTGTTGCATATATATGTTTCTCATACGGATCACCTTTTTTGATGATACTTTGTGGAAGTCCATGTGCTGATAGTATCAGTGTGTACTCTTTTGTATCTTTACCTTTTGTAGCATCGATGATACTTTGTGCTATAAGCTTGATAAAGTCACTATCATCATAGTATGACTCTATGATAGTAAAGTCTGGTGCGTAATCTATCTGCTTACATATATCATATATATCTTCTAGTGATGATTTTGTAGTAGTTGTTGAGTATTGTGGATACATAGAAAATATCACTAACTCTTCTACTTTTTTACTCTTACACTCTAGCAAAGCATCTTTAGAAAATGGTGGAACATATCTCATAGCTAAATATACATCCATACCTATCTTATCACTTATTTTTTTAGCCAAAGATTTTGATATATCTGTAAGTGGAGATTTACCACCTAGTAGTTTATAGTTCTCTTTTACTTCATCTATCCTAGATGTTATGATCTTGTTAGCTACAACTTTTCTGATGGGTTTTGGCATAGGTAAGATATACTTATCATCAAACATATTTTTCAAAAATAACTCAACTTCATCTACACTGTTGATACCACCCATATTGATAAGTAACACTGCTTTTTTCATACAACTCCTTTAGTGAGTCAAATTTTAGCATAATGATTGTAAAATAAAAAGAAAAAAGGCTCATTATGATAATAATCCCTGCTCGTATAGGTTCAAGTAGATTTCCAAACAAAGTTTTAGCAGATATTGGTGGTATGCCTATGGTTGTTCGTACTGCAAAAGCAGTAGAAGATATAGATGCCGTAGCTATAGCTACAGATGCCAAAGAGGTAGTAGATATAGCTTCATCATTTGGTATCAAAGCCATCCTTACAGATACATCTCACAACAGTGGAACAGACAGGATATATGAAGCTGCTACAAAACTAGGACTAAAAGATAACGATATAGTTATCAATGTACAAGGAGATGAACCTTTTATAGAAAAAGAGGTTGTTCAAGAGATATATAACTTAACAAAATCAAACTTACAAAATCCAAAGATTTTGATGAACTCATGCTATAAGATACTATCCAACCCTTATGCTGATGACCCAAACATCGTCAAAGTAGTTACAGATGATAATGATATAGCTTTGTACTTTTCAAGAAGCAAAATCCCATACCCTAGAGATCACCACTTTGACAACTACAAAGGACACATAGGTATATATGGTTTTAGCTACAAATCACTTCAAACATTTTGCAACCTTACTCCTGCTCCACTTGAAGATATAGAAAAACTAGAACAACTGCGTGCATTATATCACGGTTATGAAGTTGCTATGTGTGAAGTAGATACAAAAAGTTTTGGTATAGATACCCCTGAAGATTTAGAAAGGGCTTTGAAGTTACATATATTATAAAAAGAGGATTTACCTCTTTTTATATCTTTTTTATCTCTATCCGTTTTTAACAGCTTTTCCAAGATCCCACATAGGCATAAAGATACCAAGTGCCATAAGTAATACGAGTCCAGCGATAAAAAATAGCATAATAGGCTCAATATAAGCAGCCAAGTTATCGATAAGGTTTTGGAACTCCATATCATAATAATCAGTTACTTTACCAAGCATAGCATCAAGCTGACCACTGGCTTCACCTGCTTTTATCATTTGTAAAAGCATATTTTGATAAAGACCTGTAAGTTCAAAAGCTTCAGCCAAACTCATACCACGACTGATATTGGCATTAACTGTTAATAACTGCTCTTTGATAGCCAAGTTATCTACCATACCCACAGCAGTTTCAAGTGCTTCTGATACAGGTATACCTGAACGAACAAGCTCTGCAAAAACAAGATTGTACTTATGCATTGTTGATAAAAATATAGCTTTATTTATCAAATAAAACTTAGGATGTATCAAAAGCCTATCAACTGATAACTTAAAATCTTCATTATTTTTATACATAAATTTAACAGTCATAAAGGCAAAGAACATACCTGCAAGTATAAATAGTCCATAGTTACTAAATGCCCATTCCAACTTCAAAAGTATCTGTGTAGGGATAGGAAGTTCTGTTTTAAACTCAGCAAATATAGCTTTAAATTTCGGAACAACCACCATAATCAAAATAGTAAATGCTATAGCCATAGCTGCCAATGTAATAAGTGGTGTTCTAATAGCTTTTTTAAACTTAGTAGTATTATCACGGATATTTTCCAAGATATCTGCTAGTTTATGATATGACTCTGAGATATTACCTGTTCTTTCTCCTAGGTTTGTCATAGCAAGTGCAACATGTCCAAACTCTTCAGTGTAAGGTTTGAGTGCATCATACATACTGTTACCAGCATTGATATCACTTTGCATTTTAGCATATATCTCTTTTAGTTTTGGGTTATCTGTATTATCAGCTACATCTTCTAGTGTATCATTGATAGCAATACCAGCATCAGTCATAACAGCTATCTGTCTGATAGTAGATATCTTATCATTGATAGGAATACTTGTTTGCATTGATTTTGTAAGATTACTAAAAAAATCAGAAAAAACTTCTCCTACCGGTGCTGATGTTTCAGTAGCTTTTACCACCAATATAGATGGGAATTTTTGTTTTGCTAATTTTATAGCACTCATTCTATCTTTGGCTTTTATAAGCTCTTGTCTCTTTTTACCACGGTCCATTAATGTTACATTAAAATATTTCATTATAATCTTGCCACCCTATAAATTTCATCAATTGTTGTTTTACCTTCTAGTGCTTTTTGCACACCATCTTCAAACATACTAATAAATCCTTCCTCCATAGCCTGTTTGGTAAGTTCCTCTTTAGAAGCATTTCTAGCAATCATACGAGATAAAGTTTCACTGATAGTTAAAACTTCCGATATCATCTCCCTACCTTTATATCCACTATGCCCACATTCCTTACAGCCTGCACCTTTATAAAAAGTAGGATTATCAGGAAGATACTCTCTTACACCTTTTAGTACAGACTCAGGTAAAGCTGTCTCAACTTTACAATATGGACATATTTTTCTAACAAGTCTTTGTGCTTGTATAGCTACTAAGGCACCACTTACAAGATACTCTTCTATACCCATATCAAGTATCCTTGTAACTGCTGATATAGAATCATTGGTGTGAAGAGTAGATAGTACCAAGTGACCTGTAAGTGCTGCTTGTATAGCAATCCTTAGTGTCTCTTGATCCCTAATCTCCCCAATCATTATCTTATCTGGATCCTGTCTAAGGATAGACTTTAGTGCTGATGCAAAGCTAAGTCCAACTTCTGGTTTTACTTGAACTTGCTGTAAACCACTCATCTGATACTCTACTGGATCTTCAACTGTAATAATCTTATCTTTTACATCTTTGATAGCATTTAATGCACCATAAAGTGTCGTTGTTTTACCAGAACCTGTAGGTCCAGTTACAAGTACAATACCGTAAGGAACTTGAATAGCACTCTTAAATCTATCATAACAGAACTTACTCATACCCGCATCTTCAAGTCTAATCATCGCTTTTGTTTTATCCAAGATACGAAGAACTATAGACTCACCATATATTGTAGGTAGTGTTGAAACCCTAAAATCATACTCTTTTGAGTTAACAGTATGAGAAAATCTACCATCTTGTGGTTTTCTTTTCTCTGCTATATCCAAGTTTGATAAAAGTTTCATTCTAGATGCTAGAGGATTGAAGATATCTTTATCAAAAGTAAAACTTTGACGAAGCATACCATCAACCCTTTCTCTAACACTACAGTTTTTTTCACTAGCTTCTATATGAATATCACTAGCTCCTGCAAAAATTGCTGATTTAAGTATGATATCAATCAGTTTTAAAACAGCTGGTGATTCTTCATTACCATCATCATATGCTTCTTGTTGAGAAAGGTCCCTTCTAATATCATCAATCAAACCTTTTACACTCTCATTTATCTCCATAGCTTGAAGATGTTGGTGTATCTGTTTTGGTCGAGATATAGCTATTTTGATAGGTTTTTTAGGAAATAGCCTTTGCATAACATCTTGAGCTTCCATATCAAGTGGGTCTTCAAATACAACTACAACATTAAAGTCATTTTCTTCAACTGGTATAGCGTTATACTTAATAAGTTGTTTATATGGAACTCTTGAAAAGAGTTTTATATCAATCTCTTTTTCATCCAAATCAACATACTCGATATTTAACTCTTTGGCTAGTTGCTTAAGTATAGGAACTATGTCTATACCTTCTATCCTCTCTAAATGCTTTAGAGTTATAACACCCTGTCTTACTTTCTTTACTAAAAAAATCTCGATAGTATCCAAATCCAAGGCACCATCAGCCAACAAGTTGGCAAATGAAACTTTCCTAGGAGGTCTACTTTTAACAAGCTTTGCTATAGCCTCTTTTGTTACGAGATTTTCTTTTAGCATCATCTCTATCAATTTTACCATATAGACACTCCTTTCTCAACTGCAATAATAGTATGATTGCATTAAAAATATATTACTCTTATATAGCTTAATTTACTAACTTTTTAAGTAGCTTTTTTGCTTCATAAGAATTAGATCTTTTAATATACTCTCTAAGTATCCTAATCGCTTCATTTTTATGACCTATCTTTGCTTTTGACTTTGCAAATATAAGCCAACTTTCTTCTATATTATTATCAAGTTTATTTGTTTGCATAGCCCAATATATAGCTTTTTTATAATCTTTCTTTTTATAGTACATATTTGCAAGAAAAATTGCATCATTTATATTGTGAGATCTTTTAAATCTTTTCTCTACATCTTTATATGCATTTGTATTTGCAACCTTTATAATCTTAACTGTTTTTTTCTCTATAATAGGTTTTGCGATATCACTATCAACAAATACTTCATCTGGATCTATTGGACTATTTGGATCAGCCTCTACAGATGTAGTTTTTTGGTCTATTTTAGATTGAACAACAGTAGATTCTTTACCTGTATCTATAGTATCTATCTTTGAATTTAAAATATAAGTATCTTTTGAGATACTATTTTGCTGTACTGTTTGTTTTTGCTGAACTATCTCAACTTGAGGAGTACTCTCTTTGGTACTACTACTATTATTATTTTTTAATACATTGCTTATTTGTTGTTGTACATTTTGTGGTATATATCTATCTATATCGATTAATTTGTTATGTATCACAAAAAAACCACCACCTATCACTACAAACAAACTCCCAAATAAAATAAAAGGTCTTCGCCTTTTTTTATTATACTTTTTCCATCTATTTTCCAAATCTTTTATATCAAGCATCTATATATCCTAATTTTATCGCTGCCATCTCTACAAATTTTCTTGGTATTTTTGAACCATTTATTTTATGTGGTTCATTTATATCATAATATTCACAAATCTCAAAAAGTGTAAACATCAACTTGTTACACTCCCTAAAGTTTCCACCTGTAAACTTGTGTATTAGCTTCATCTCTTTGTCTTTTATCATATTGGAGAGTTCATATAAGTTCTTTTTCAAAAGCTTTTTATGTATATAGGTTGAGAGTTCATCAAGATGTGCATTTTTCAACTCAACAACTTCCCATATACGAGTCTGGAAATGTTCTTTTGCTATTAAGTCTTCATTTTCTGTTTTATGAAGTGAAACGATAAATTTAACAGTACGGCTATCTGAAAGTAACCTAATTTTCTCCATCAAATCAGCTTCATACATTTGTGCTTCATCAAGCAATATAATAATCTCTCTTTTACCTCTAAAACCTTTACAAAACTCAACTAATGCCGCAAAATTCACTTCTGCATTACTAGGTAACTCTTTTTTGGTTAAGATTTTAAAAACTTTTTGAAAAAATTCTCTTTCATTTGTTGTAGGAGTATCAAAGTAGTATATCTCTTTTTTACTTTGTAACTGGTTGGCTATACGGTTGAGCAATATACTCTTACCAGTACCTGGCTTACCAAAAAGAAGTATCATCTTTAATGGCTTATTTATACTAGATTCGAGCTGTTTATAAGCAGCTTGGGAAGCCCCAAGCTCTATATAATCGTCCAAATCAACAGAATCTATAAAAACATTTTTTGCTAATTCGAATCTATTTTTCATCAGACTTTATATATCCTAAATCTCTCAAAGAAACTGATTTTGAGTTTTTTACAATATGTGGTGTTACTATGATTACCAACTCTTCAACTGTTTCTATCTTCTCATTATGTTTAAATGCTTCACCAAGTAGAGGAATATCTCCTAAAAGTGGTACCTTATTGCTTTTTGTTCCACTTCTTGAGAAGATAAGCCCACCAAGTATCGCATGATCACCATCTTTTACTTTGATAACAGAAGCTATCTGTCTTCTTACCAAATCAGGTGGAATATTTCTAGACCCTGAAGTTGTTGTCACATCATTAACAGTATCTGAGATAGATGGATTGATTTTTAGTGTAATCATACCATTACTATCAATTTCTGGTGTAATATCAAGTAAGATACCTGCAAATACAGAGTCAACATATTCACCCTCAGCTGCTACGGCACCACCACCACCAGAAGCTGTACTGCTTGATTTAATTTTATAGAATAACTCTTTACCTACACTAATAAGTGCTGGTTGGTTATTTAGTGTCATTACTCTAGGACTAGAGATTGATTTTACATCACCTTGAGTTGATAAAAACTTAATCACTTCAGATACTTGAGTGTGTCCTGTAAGTTGTATAAGCTTAGCTGTTGTTGGTTGTGTTCCTGATGCAAATGCTGCTTCTGTAATACCTTCTAAACTATCAAATGTATATGATGATACATTTTTTTGAGCCATTTGCAAAGTATTTACAGTTAAGTTTTGCAAACTATACAGTTGAGCCCAGTCAACACCTGTTGTTCTACTATTATCAAAACTTACAGATAAGATTCTAACATCTATCAACACTTGTGTTTTAAGTTGTTTTGATAGAGTATGTAGATATCTAGCTACTCTATTTATCTGTCTTTCTGTTCCAGTTACTGTTACCATACCAGCTTCAGGGTTTACTATAGGTGCTAGAGGATTATACTCCCAACTTTGACCATCAGGACCAACCCATCCAGAACCACTTTTTACAAAGTGTGTAGCACCATCCGAAGCACTCATCAAAATTCTTTGGATTTCTGTTTCTATATTTTTCCAAAATTCAAATTCATCATTACTTTCAATAGAGATACCTGTTTTAGATAAATTACTACCACTATTTGAACCTCCTCCATTTGAAGAGCTATTACTAGAGTTTGCTGAATTTGCAATAGTCACATTTGCATGACTCTTACCAATTCTTTGTCCAGCAATATAGTGAACTCTAAATGTTTTAGTAATAAGATATGAAATTTTCAATTTATTACCATTTAAAGTATAGTGCAAATCATTATCTTTTAGTATAGTATCTAAAAAACCTCTTAGTGTACTATTTTTTAACTTTACATAATAAAGCTTTTTCTTCATTCTCATTTTTGCAGCTTCATCTTTCAAAACTACAGTCATACCACAAGTTTCTGCTAAATTATCTATCACATCACCTACTGTTAGTTTACTATCAATTGTAACACTAAATAGTTTATTTGAACATTCAGCTGCTACAGTATGTGATGTAGTACCAACAAACATTATACACATCAATACTAGATGTTTTATTACCCTTTTATGGATTGTTTTCATAGTTCTTACCTTCCTTCTATTTTAATTAGACTATTTTTATCATCATGAAACATCAATTTTTTGATATTGTTTCCACTTTGTAAAACAACACCCCTTTTACCAATGTGTTTTAATGTATAACCATTGATTGTGTCATCCACTTTTAGCCATTTATTATTTAAAAAAGCTCTATCACCCATGATAGCATGTAGTTCTATCTTAACTTCTGCCTTTTTCCTAAAAACTTTTTTGCCAGTTGTTTTATTAGTATCTACTACTTCTACTTCTTTTACTACAAAAGGTTCAAATGTTTTATCAAGCTTTGATATATCCAAACCAGGTCTTTTTTGATGAATCTTCACCACCATATTTTCTATTTGTTTCACAGACAAACTAGCGTTTGCCACTATTCCTGCTGATAAAATCAGTAAAGTTATCTTTTTCATTAGTGATTTATCCCCCATACTGAGATATTGATATCAGCCATAATATCACTAGAGTTCTCATCTGGATAGATATTTGTTCCATAGATATCAGTTACAAGTTTATTTTGTTCAACACTATTTATAAACTTCACTATATTTTTATAACTACCTTTACATCCAACTGCAATCTCTAGCACATGACCAAAGTTTCCATTACTGCTTAAGTATTGGTTTTTGATATATACTATATCTACATTATGCTTTTGCGCTGTATGAGTCAACGAGTTAAGAAAAATTGACCAGCTTTTATTGTTAAATAGCATATCTGACAACTTATTTAAGTTATTATCTATAAATACTATTTTACTATTCAAATCAGCTATCTGGTCTTCTTTTGCTTTAATTTGTCTATCATACAATTTTACTTTATAATTTCTATCACCATTTTGACTAATACTAGCTAAATAGTCTTGATTGTCTTTTATACTTTTTTGTAAACTTTGCTTAGTTGCTTCACTTTTTCTATACATTTTTTCAGTATAAGGTAAGAAATAAGCATAAGCTATATAAGAAATGATACCTGCTATACCAAGTATAATAAGCCATTTCTCACTCTCTTTTTTAGGTTCAAAATAGGCATCTAGAGCCTCTAACTTATCTTCTATAAACTTCATTTTAATTCCACCTTTAACAATCCATTATAGTTAGTCTCATTGGCATCTTTTGCAATCTGTTTAATATCTATTTTATTGATAGAATCAAAATGCTTTTGAGATATATATTTGATAAATTCTGTAATATCTCTATCATTATCACTTGTTAAATCTAACCAGAATGTATCATTTTGACTATAGATATTGTTAACTTTAACTTTATATTTATGCAACTCATCTGCAAAAACATGTAAAAGTTCAGATTTTAGTTTATAGTTAACTTTTTTATCATAGATAGAACTTAAAGTTTTTGTTTTACTAGAGTATGTTTTACTCAAATCTTTGATTTTATTATCAAGTACTTCAATCTTTTTCAATCTTTCAGCTATAAGCTTTTTATATTTGTTAGCTTCAGCTGTTAGTTTTTTATTCTCTATATTTAAAGCATATATTCTAGCATCATTAGCATATGAACCTATAAGATAATACAATGGATATGCTATACCTATTGAGATAGATGCAAACATTGCTATCAAGAACTGTCCACTTGCACGATTGACAAATGCTGGTGGTCTTGGATAAACACTTAAGTTTATAACCTTACTTTCATCTTCTAGATAATCAAAAGTATTTAAAAGCATCAAGAACTGAAGTTGATCTGTATACCACTCATCATTGTTGATATTGTAGTTGAAATTCAAATCAGTTGCTTGAAGACCAAGATAGTTTTGACTATATTCATCTAATCCTATAATAGGTCCATTTTGTGCACCTATAAATAGATGATCTATTGTATCTAATTCAAAAGCTCTTTTTACATAGATGATAATATCATTTATATTGATAAAAACTTCAGAAAAGATTTTCATCAAGTTTTGTTGATAATCACTCTTTGAAGCTTTTAAACCTTCTGTTTCTAAGATATTGAAGAATTCATTTTCATCAACTTTTTCTCCAACAATCTCACAGTATTTATCATATATCTGCTCTATGGAATAGTCTATAGATTTTGCATATAGATACTCTCCATCTTTATAAAATGTTATGAATGCATCATTACGAGTAAAATATATAAAACAGTGAGTACCACTACTTTGTAGTATCTCTTTTCTATAAATTGCTTTATATAAAAGAGGTGCTGGTATAATCAAGTCTATATACTTTGTCTCTTTCTTGATTGGCAAGAACATTTCATCAAGGACATCAGGCTTAGCTACAAATATATGAAACTTTCTCTCATCAGTGTTGCTTGCAACTTCCAATGATGATATAACATAATTTGTGGCTTGGTCTAGCCCCAACTCTTCATACGCTTTGATATCTATAATATCATCCAAGTCCTCATTTGGAATATTCCTACTAATATTGATAGTAGTAGAAATAACATCTTTGTTGCTTACATAAGATGTTATGAAGTTAGCTGTATTATAGGTAAGCTTGTTTAATGGCTTAAACATATTCCCTTTTAGAATATATTTTTTATCGTCATAAACATTTAGCGTCACTATGTTTTTAATAACCGAATTTGATGTTTTGTTTTTCGATAACATAATTCTCTTCCCTTGTTTGTTATCCTATTATATATGTTATAATATTAAAAGAATCTTACAGTATCTTAATTAGTTAAGAATTACTTATTGTTGATACTAAATTATATATCCAAACTCTTCAAGCGCCTGTTTATTCTTGCTCCAGCCCTTTTTTACGGCAACATGCAAATCAAGATAGATTTTTTTATCGGCAAATTTTTCCATGATTTTTCTCGCATTTTGTCCAATTCGCTTGATAGTGGCACCTTTTTGACCTACAATCATACCTTTTTGAGTATCTTTTTCTACTACTATAGTGGCATAAACTCTATCTATGTTATCTTCTTCATATATTTTTTCTATGATAACATCACTCTCATATGGTATCTCATCACTCATATTTTCAAAGATAGATTCACGGATAAGCTCTTTGTATATATCTCGTATATTATCTGTTGTTAGTATCTCACTATCAAACAACCATGGAGATGAAGGTAAGTGTTTAGCTATCTCATCAAGAAGTTGTTCTTTGCCTACATTTTTATTGACTGAAAAAGGGATGATAGCTTCAAACTTATCTTGATACTTTTGATACTCAGCTAACTTATTAAGTATATCACCTTGTTTTGCATGGTCTATCTTGGTAAGTACTATGATATGCTTAACACCCTTTGACTCACTAAGTTCTAAAAACTTCTCATACTCACTTATCTTGTCAGTTACAGGTGCTAAAAAGAGTATAAGGTCACTATCTCCCATAGCCTTTAGTGCTTCTTCAAGCATAAACTGATTGAGAAGTCTCTCTTTTTTATGGATACCTGGAGTATCTACAAATATAATCTGTGCATTTTTATGCATTACTATTATATTCATCCTTTTTCTTGTAGCTTGTGCTTTTTTGGACACCATAGCAAGTTTCTCGCCTACTAGGTAGTTTAAAAGTGTGGACTTACCTGCATTTGGGCGACCAACTACTGCAACAAATCCTGCCTTGGTATCTTCTTGGGTATTAAACATATCTTTACCTTTACTTACAATATATATCTTGTAGCATCTTCATCTTCTACAACATCACCTATCTTATCTTTGACTAAAGACTCATCTACTACTATCTTCTCACCTTTATGCTCATCTGCTTCAAAGCTGATATCTTCTACTATCTTCTCCATCACTGTATGAAGTCGTCTAGCACCTATATCTTCTGTCTTTTCGTTTGCCAAAAGTGCATAGTGTGCGATAGCTCTCAGTGCCTCTTCTTCAAACTCCAAATCAACCTCTTCAACTTTAAGTAGTGCTTGATACTGCTTAAGAAGTGAGTTTTTAGGCTCTGTCAAGATACGATAAAGAGTCTCTTCACTTAAGTTTTCAAGCTCGACACGGAGTGGAAACCTACCTTGAAGCTCAGGTATCAAATCGCTTGGTTTACTTAGATGAAATGCACCTGCTGCTATGAAAAGTATATGATCAGTCTTTATCATACCTAGTTTTGTATGTACGGTTGAGCCTTCCACTATAGGAAGCAAATCTCTTTGCACTCCTTCTTTGCTTGGGTCTTGTCTGCTTGAAGATGATGCACTTACTGCTACTTTATCTATCTCATCTAAAAATACTATACCACCCTTTTCTACTTTTTGTTTGGCTAACTCTTTGAGTTTGTCTTCATCTAGTAACTCTTCACTAGCCTCTTGTGCTAATATCTTTTTAGCCTCTTTAACACTCACCTCTTTCTCTGGGCCTTTTTTGTTTGTAGCTCCAAGTACTTTGACAATACTCTCTTGTACCTGTATCATCTGTGGTGGCAAACCATCTTCTGGCAAATCCATACTCTTTGGTATATGCACCTTTACCATAAGGTGGTCTAATTCACCTTTGGCAAATCTCTCTTGCATCTTGGCAAATGATGCATCATACTGTGCTTTTTTCTCTTCACTAGCTCCTGCTGGAAGTGGAGGAAGAAGTTTTTCTATGATTTTGTTTTCTATATAGTTTTCTATCTTTTCTTTGTTTTTTTCGTTCTCTTCTTCTCTAGTGAGAGATAAAGCAGTAGTAGCCAAATCTCTTATCATAGACTCAACATCTCTACCCACAAATCCTACTTCTGTATATTTACTAGCTTCTACTTTGATAAATGGTAGCTTCATCATAGTAGCAAGTCTTCTTGCTATCTCAGTCTTACCAACCCCTGTACTTCCTATCATCAAGATATTTTTGGGAGTTACATCTCTTTGCATATCTTCACTAAGTTGCATCCTTCTGTATCTGTTTCTTAATGCAACTGCTATGGTTTTTTTGGCATCTTGCTGACCTATGACATACTTATCAAGATACTCTACTATCTGTTTTGGTGTTAAGTTTTCCAAATTGACTCCTTGGCT
>Ga0256843_1000417_pt1 | contig 36403 bp, 29 predicted proteins | sample AlvinellametaG_FD_191572 | JGI IMG/M metagenome (GOLD analysis project Ga0256843, IMG submission 191572) | Pompeii worm associated microbial communities from hydrothermal vent at the East Pacific Rise, Pacific Ocean - Alvinella | ecosystem: Host-associated > Annelida > Integument > Unclassified ...
TTGTATCTACTCTTGTTTATTTTACCTCTGTTTCTTTAATACTCCTATCTACTAGTTATTTCATATACTCTTTCCCCTCTTTATATATATCTATAGTTTAATCTTTTGAATTGTTTGAATGGGGTTTTAAATTTATTACTTTTTGTCTTATATCTTGATTATTATGCTTTTTTTCGAATCTATTGATCTTTATTATTGCTAGGTGAAGAATGAGTGAATTAAGATGCTTTAAAACGTTAATTTGCATATATTTAAGAAGTATTATGAAGTTTAAAAAAGAATTAGATTGAAGTAAGCTAATTGCTTACTTCTTAAATATATTAGTATAAACCAAACTTTCCATCGTTTCTTTTATAAAGAACTCTTGTTTTTCCAGCATTATCTATAAAGATTTCAAAAATCTTATCACTATTTTTCAGATCTTCTAGCACATCTTCTACTTCTCTTGGTTTATACAGATCAAGTTCTACAGGTATAATTTCATCTTCTTCTGCTTGTTTTGCTTCAGTCATATTTATACCCGCATTAGCTTCAGCTTTAACAGCATTTAAACCAACTTTTTGATGATCTGTTTCTCTATCATGAATACGACGTAGTGCTTTTTGAGCTCTTTCTATTGCCATATCAACTGCAGCATGAAAGTCCTCATCACGTTGTTTGATTATTACATTCCCTTTTCTTGCCAAGTTAATACTAAATTCAACTATAAAGTGTTCTTTATTTTTTCTAGTTTGAGAATCTACGATTGCATTAACCGAAACTATTTCCATATTAAATTTATTTAGTGATTCTATAGCAGCATGTAGATGTGTTTTCATAGCATCTGTAAGCTCTATATGTCTTCCAGTAAGTGAAATATTCATTTCAATACCCTTTATATTATAATTTATTCTGCGATTATAACATCAACGTCTTAAATCGCAGTTTAATAGATTATTTTTCTATAGTTTTTGAAGACTTCGACGTGTATATCGAATAGGTTCACTATTAAGTGTTGATGTCACAGCAACATCTATAAGGGCTGTTCCATTTTGATCATCGCTTGTAACTGTAGCAAAAAGATTTCCATTACATGATGCTGGAGGGTTTTTATAACTATATAAAATAGAAACTTTTATATCAAAACCATCTTGGTTATAGTTTAAGCTTGTTACATTACATGGATTTGTATTATTGTTGTCTAACCCTATTCGTAAAACTGCATATTCTGCTGCACTTTTTGCTAATAAGGTTGCTTTTTCATAGAGATAAACATCAACAGTTCTTTTAACTGTAGAAGCATTCATAGAAAGAGAAATAGCTATAATTGTTGAAAGAATAACTATAAAAAATATAGCTATTAGCATTGCACTGGCATTTCTGAGTTTTACATTATTGTTTTTTCTTTGCATATTCCATAATCTCCACCATCATTATTTAAAATATCACTTTTAACACATACTTGAATCTTTATAATTGAACCTATGGCCATAAAACGAAAAGCACTAACATTTTTCATAATAGTATGACTTATAACAAAAGGAGCGTTTGTTAATTGATCCCCTTGTCCATCCCCATCTCTATCTAACCATGGCTGATAATTATAGTATATCATTAATGTACCTGTATGGGTTGTTGTATTGTAGTTTTCTAAAACAATTCCATAAGCACTCCAAGCTAATTGATAGTATTCATAAACATCTATTCCAGTAAAATTTGTTCCTGTTGATGAAATAAATTCATCTATTGTACCATTAGATTTTACAGGGTGAATAGCCCCTTGTTGTGCGTTGATCTTTGTAAGATCTCCATCCCAACCATAATCTTTTGTAACATCACTATTAGAACCAATGAAATAAAGTCCTATATGATCTACAGTTGTGGAATTGTTTTCTGATAAAGCTTTTATGATGTTATCTTCAGCTGTTGTGTTGGTATCAGGTGAATGTAATGTAGTTGCACTACTGTTATCTAAATCTATAATACCACTCCAAGCGGGTTTAAAATAACTACCGTTATAATATCCTCTAAAACCCTCTACATCATATCCTATCCACTCTAATACTGTATAATCAGTTCCACTTGCATCGGAGATAGAAACAAAGTTCCCTGCTTTGACTTTTCGTGCTATTGTAGAGTCCTTTATACGGTATTCCAACCTTTTTGCTATATATTCAACAGCAATTTCACTTTTAGTTTGTAGTTCGGCGTAAATTCTTTGTTGTAAATAACTTGAATAGGCTTGTGCTAAAAGTTCAACACCAAATTTTGCCAATATTCCCATCACAATAATAACAAATACAAGCTCTAGTAATGTAAATCCTATACGAGCTTTCATTAAAATGTCCTTTTTGTAAAATCGACTTCACCAATATTCATTACATATGTTGTTAACTGTACGATTATTGTGTTTCCATCTTTAACACTTACATCAACTTTTTTGATATTACTTTGATTTACTCCTGCATAATTAGCATTAGAGGATACTGTTATGTCATATGTATAACTTGTTTTGTAACCACCAGATGAAGCACTATCACCTATAAAAAGATCCCCTGAATCACCGTTAAGATCATCAACTGATGCCACATTGGCCTTTGTATTTGCATTTGCTGCTGTTGTAGTAAGATCATTTAGGCATCGACGATGAAATGACGCAATAATATGGCCTGGACGTAAACGGTAATAACTACTATTTACATCACTTATACAACTATTGTCTACATTAATTACACGAGCTAATCCATTTGGTTCTGAAGGATCTAGTGAATTGTCATCCCATAAATATGTTGTTGCTTCTTGGAGTTTTGTAGCAGAAGCAAAAATTGCTTCTTGAACGATTGTATTATCCATCCCTTTATCCAAGACATCGTTGATCATAGGAAGTGTTAAAACTGTAAAACCTATGATAACGATAGCAAATATTAGCTCTATAAGAGTAAAACCTTTTCTTACCAAATCAGTCTCCTAGAAGTTCTATTTGAAGCATTTGCATCTGTTGCAGTATTACTTTCATATTTTCCTGCCCAATCACCACCAGGACCATAGAATTCTACTTCGAAATCATTAGAAGTAGCATTTGGATTATATTTGTTATAGATAAGCCAATTATCTGGTACCATTTTCATCGTTGCTTTATAAGGATATCCTTTACTAGCATCGTAATGGAGTCCCACTTTATCTGGATGATTTCCTGTTGGAGCTTTTCCTGTTTGAATGGTAACGTATGTTCCCCCTTTTTGTGTGATTGTTCCAGCAGTTCCTGCTGAGGAATTATGATTTGTATTGATCCACCATCTTGGATCATCACTGTTTATAGAAGTTGTACCGTTAGGAAGTAGTGTTTTATCACAACCAACTCCATAACAATAGGTTTCATAATAGATTGGCACATCAACATCATCGGTTTTAGTGATTGTTCTTGGAGCATGAACTTTAGCATATAGGAAAGTTACTGTATCGTTGATATCTTTATTAGATATAGGAGTGTGTGATGTAGAACCATCTGCATATGCCGAACATTCAGATGCTATTGCACAATCAATACTGAGTGTATTAAATGTGATCTTTTGAGGATTTTTTGCTTTATCTACTTCTTTTTCGAAATTATAACGGGTATTGATCGAAGCAGATCCATTACGAGCTTTAACAAACTTATCCGATTGGATATTTAAAGTATAGTCACTATTGTTCCCATCTTCAAAGTTAATAGCAATTCTAGAACCATTTTCATCTAAGGTTTCTATACTTTGACGAAATGTCATAGTTGTATCACTATAAGTACTTCTTGGCAATGTAAAACTCACATCTTTTGCATAACAGTTTTGTGTGAAGTTTGTTAGTTGTGTATTATCTTTCCCTTTTGCAGTAATTTGACCATAGATATGGTAAGACATATTGATATCAGGATAATCTCCACTAACAAGATTATCAATAGATGCATCATATAGCCAACCATTATTTGCAGAAGCATTATCAGGTCGTATTGAAGAAGCTAGTGTCGTAAGGTCAAATTTGTATGGTACCGCATTAAGTTTATAATCATAATAGTCTTGACCATTTTCATGATACTCACTACTAATATCACATCCTACTAATATTCCAGAGTTACTTGCTGGTACAGTAGTTGATCCTAATTGGCAGTCAAATGATGCTTTAAAATAAGGAGATGTATGATGTAATATGTAAAGATAGTCAACAACAGTCCATTCTCTATCCCTTAAAGCAAGATTATACTCACCAACATTATCGATTTTGGTTGTTTTTGTTGCATGACCATTTGAAAAGTTAATAGAGATCATCTTATCTGTAGGTGCATTACATACAAGAGTAGCAGAAGTTGGATTCCATTGGTAACCTATAGCTGTACCACTTGAAAAGTTAGAGTCATCACTAATACTTCTAATATATCCTACAGATGCAGAACTCCCTATATATGTTGTTGCATTGATATCTAACTGATAGTCATACCCTGCAGCAACAGTTTGTGAGGTACTTCCTTCTGGGATAGTAACACTTCCATTTATATCCTTTAAGCTCATATGAAAAGCTACTGGTCGAATGGCGAAATTATCTCGAGAACAAAGTACCTTTGTTTTAATACCATATAAACATTCCATACAGCTATCAAGTTGTGTTTTACTCATTCCAGAAGATGAACACCCGCAGTTTGTTGCATCAGTCGTAAGGTTAGATATCCCATAAGTATCACCGCTTTTTGTAATACCATAAAGGCTGTCATTATTATCAGCAAAATTCATAACTATTCTAAAAGCAGCATTTCGTACTGCATTATCGAAGAATTTAGCAGAATATAAAGTATCTTCTTCCGCATCACCTGTTATAGAATTATCTAAAACAACCCAAACTCTATCACTGATAACAGAAGTATTGGTATCTGTACAAGTAGCAGTGGTATAGTGAAAACCATCAACTCGTAACATCTCTAACCCTACAACGGTTGATACTGTTTGTGCTGTATCTAGGTTATCTGGATCTAGTGAAAGAACTTTGAAGTTTTCTTTTCTTTTAACTACTTGCGTTGGTAGATTATAATAATATTTTGATGAAAGATCTTCATCCTCCATTGATGGATGAACGACGTTAAATCTTCCTCGTACCGGTTCATAGATTGCCCCTCCACTACATGGCTCCATATTGCTTAAATTAAGTTTTTGATTTTCAAAATAAAGTGTTGAACCATTTATATCGATACTCATATCAAAGTTCAAGAAAACATTGACACTGGCATTGAGCTCATCGTTTGTATGTTCAACTGAATAATATGTATAAAAGTAGTCTAAAGAGTTTACTTCGCCAATAGAGATATTATTATCTTTATTTGGTCCAGTATCCCTTCCTTCATCGGGAACGAACTCTTGGGAAGAACTTTTTGGTTTTGTGACATAGGTTGAATCACTTTTATAGGTTGTATTTGAATCAATTGGATCGATATTTACTGTAAGATTTGAAACAGTAATATCAGAATTTTCTTGGTTTTTAAAATAAAGTTTTACGTTAATTGGATTTTCATTGAAGATCCCTTCAATACGAGCAGGTTTGATACTAGGTGCTGTTTGATAATAACCATCTTGTCCATAGGTATAATCATAACAAAAATCAAATGTTCTTAATTCTGCAGAAAGTATAAAGTATGAAGCGGTATATCTATCTCCTCCTGAGCGTGGTTTGATAACAGCACTTGTTTGAGAAGGGGAAAGAATATCTACAAGGTCTATATAGTCTAGATCCAATCTAGCACTTGGATATGCCGGATTTCTTTGGATAGAGTCATTGATAGTAGAATTAAAAAAGCTATCTTCAGGATGATCTTCATTTGATACTTTTTGATCATCTATAGATATAGAGTTTGTTCCTCCATCTCCATCTAGTGTAAAAAATGCAAGTTTTGATTCTATTGGAGGATTTTTTTGTGTTAAAAAACCATCCATCACTAATTCACCATCATAACCACTATCAACCGTAACAAAACCATCAAATAATGAGATATTTCTAAATTTTTCTTCATCATTTTCATAGATTACTACTAATGACCAAGCAGCATAGTTACCATGTGATGTTTCTCTTCCGGTTTGTGATTTGATATCAGCAACCGTATAAACTCCATTAGGATTATCTTTATTTAATAGGTTTGTAACATCTGCAAAACCACCATATCCAAGTTGGCTATAATCTAGTTGATCAGCTGATATCTCAATATAAGTACCGTTTGGCGTTTTAAATTTAATTTTACATGCTTCATATGCACCATAACCATTGTTGACTTCTTTAAGATCGATCTCTTTATGAGAACTATCATAGTTTGTAGCATTTAAAATTTTATTGCCATCTACCCAAAGATTATCACGACCAAAGTCTTCATCAGAAGGGTCATCATCATTATCACTATTATGTATTGTACCTTGCCAATAGAGTCCTGCCCATACAACTTTTGAACCTTCAGGAATATTTAGTGTTGAACTTGAAGAGTTTACTGTAGTGGCATCACCATCGATATCAACATACAGTGAAGGGTACGAGTTACTTGTAGTTTTGGGATCATCTTCACAAGTACCGTTGTTATTTTTATCTGTACATAGATTTTGATTACCTATAACTGTATAATTTCCATAGATATTTCTTGTGTCTTCTGGATTACGTATTGTAAAATCCCTATCTCCACGACTTAAGTTTGGACAGTAGCTATCTGTACATTGTTTTATTTTTCCTCTATATTTTTTACCATCTCTTTCATAGGTTGCATAAAGGTTTTCTCGATTAAAAAAAGCTATACTCCCTTCAGCATATTCCCATATAGTATCGTTGGTATCAACAGCTAAGCTTCCTAAATCATATGTAATCCCTGAAGAAAAAACTCCAAATGGTCCAAAATCTATAGCTGAAGTTTCACTACAGCTTTCATCACCTTCTCCATTATCTATACCACAGTCTCCATACATATCCATATTTAGATCAGAGGTATCGAGAGTTACTATTACATTGGTCAGGTCAGAATCTGGATTTCTGTTTTTTAAAGGAATATTTTGTTTACATTCATAACCACCTTTAACAAGACCTATATCTATACACATTGTTCCTGTATATGAAAGGTCATCATAACAAATATCATCAGCGTTTTCTACATCATATTCATCTTCAGTAAAAGTTATATCAGCTTGATATTGATCTAGATCACTTCCCGTTTCTTTAAATAAGATAGTAATTGTTTCATTCTCAGCTAATGAATAAGTAAGATCTCTATTTTCATCAGTATCATATTCTAGGAGTGTCCCTTGTTTATCTGATTCAATCTCCATATGGTATTCATGTCCATTTGGTGAAGATGTGACAATATGAAATATCCCTTTTGTACCAGTTGTAAAATGATAATAATCTTTATCATCATCTTCTGATTCTCCTGATAAACAAGTTGTTACATTACCATCAACATGATCTAGATCAGGGATAAGATTTCCAGGTGAAACATCATTACTATCTGTGTCTAAAGAACAATCACATCCTCCACAGCTTCCACTTGAATTGGATATAAAATTGAAATTCACTGTAAACTTTAATTTATTGTATCTATTGTTCTCTTTGATATTGACATAGTACCATTCTCCAGCGTTAACAGTAAATGTTTTCGAATCACTCTTTTTTGTTGTATCACTTGGATAATATATATCACCACTATCACAACTTGTTCCTATTTCCATCCTATGGTCATAGTCCGATGAGAAATCAACTGTTATCTCCCCATCTACAGCTGTCTTAAATTTAAAGTAGCGCTTTCTCCCATTTTCTGTTAATGAACTTGTATCTTCAGAATAGGATTGAGAAGCGTTACTTGTCGCTCCATTGATATTTAGAACATCTTCACCGTCACAGCTATATGACGCTCCAAATAAACTGATACTAAAAAGAAGCATTAGTATTATAAGTTTTATTGATTTCATTTTAGCCTCCTTGGCTTTTTTCCTGCACACTCGCACAGGGCTCATGTAGTCATTTTACATTCCTACTTATCTAATTATACTCTTCACTTGGCTTAGTAATAGCTTAATCTTATAAAATTTATAAATATTTTCAACTTATTTGTATAAAGTATAGTTTTCTTTTTTGTGATAAAATGTTCTATAAACTAAAAACAGAAGGAACTTTCTTGAAATATATTTATTCTTTTATACTATTTGTATTTTTAATGTTATTTACCAGTGGTTGTTCAAAGGATCTAAATGAATATAACAAACCTGCTATTTACTGGTATAACAAGATGGTTAAAGCAATTTCTAAAGGGGAACTAGATAGAGCGGACAACTATTATAGTTCACTTCAAGGGGAACATATCGGTTCTCCATTATTGCCACAGGCTACGTTTATCATGGCGTTGTCTCATATGTACAATGAAGAATATCTTTTGAGTCAACACTACCTTGATGAATATGTTAGAAGATTCGCAGCAAGTCCAAGTCAAAGAGAAGAAGCAGAATTCTTAAAGGTTAAATCTCAATATCTTTCTTTACCAAATCCTCGTCGGGATCAAGGGCTTATAGATCAAACGATAGAGGCAGCGAAATCATTTAAAATACGTTATCCCGATTCTATACACTATTATACAGTAGATACTATGTTGACGAGACTTATTTTAGCTAAAGCATCACTTAATGAATCTATAGCATCTTTGTATGATCGTATCGATAAGCCAAAAGCAGCAGCATTCTATAGAGCAAAAGAGAAAGAAAAGTGGATAAATTGGTCAGAGGTTGAGCCTGCTAATATTCCTTGGTATAGAGAATGGTTCGAAGGGGATGGAAGTGGAAGTTGGTATGGCTTTTTGATCCCAGATACACAAAGTGTTGTATCAAGAAACTCAATACAAGATAAAAATACTACAAAATAAAGTAGAGGTACTTATATGGAATTAAATGATTATACTCAATTACCTGCAGAGATCCCGGTAATTGCCGAGGATGATATATTTTTATATCCTTTTATGATATCACCTATATTCTTAGCAGATGAAAGTAACATCAAAGCTGCTACATTAGCTATGAATGAAAATACTCTTATAATGGTAGCTCCAACAAAACCCTCACATGAAGGTGAAAGAAACTTTGATGCGATCTATGATGCGGGTGTAGTTGGAAGTATCATGAGAAAAGTTTCTTTACCTGATGGTAGAGTAAAAATCCTTTTTCAAGGTTTAGCCCGTGGTAGAATTTTAGAATCTGTATCAACGGATCCTTTAATAGCAAAGGTTGATGTTATTGAATCTATCCCTGTTGAAGATCCAAAGGCAGAGGCTATTTTAGCTATTATTCGAGAAAAAGTAAAAACTCTTGCGAGTATAACAAACTATTTTCCACCTGATCTTCTTCGTACTATAGAAGAAAATCATGACCATAACCGTATCATCGATTTGATTAGTTCAACCTTGAAACTAAAAAAAGATCAAGCATATAAGCTCTTTATAGAAGAAGATACACAAAAACGTTTGTTTTTATTGATAGATTATCTTATAGAAGAGATAGAAGCGAACAAGCTTCAAAAAGAGATAAGAAGTAAAGTTCATAATAAAATAGAACAGGTCAATAAAGAATATTTTCTTAAAGAACAACTCAAAGAGATCCAAAAAGAATTAGGTGTTGATACTGCAAGAGATGATGAGATAGAAGAGTATAGAAAACGTCTTGAAGCAAAAAAAGATAAAATGAGTGAAGATGCTTACAAAGAGATCAAAAAGCAGATAGAACGTTATGCTCGTATGCATCCTGATTCTAGTGATGCAAGTATGACCCAAACCTATCTTGACTTTGTTTTAGAGATCCCTTTTGGAGAGTTTTCTTCAAAAACTCTTGATATTCAAAAGGTTAAAGAACAATTAGATAAGGATCATTATTCTTTAGAAAAACCAAAAGAGCGCATAGTTGAATATTTTGCGGTTAAAGAGTTGATGGAGCTTCGAGGACAAAAAAATAGTAGTGGAGATGGAGCAATACTTTGTTTTGCAGGACCTCCAGGGGTTGGAAAAACCTCTTTAGCAAATTCTATATCAAAAGCATTAGGGAGAAAACTTGTTCGTATCGCTCTTGGTGGGCTTGAAGATGTTAATGAACTTCGTGGACATAGAAGAACGTATGTAGGAGCAATGCCAGGACGTATAACACAGGGATTGATAGATGCTAAAGAGATGGATCCTGTTATGGTATTAGATGAGATAGATAAAGTTGGTATGAGTCATAGAGGAGATCCTACATCTGCACTTTTAGAGATCTTAGATCCTGAGCAAAACAAAGAATTTAGAGATTGGTACTTAAACTTCAATATCGATCTTAGTAATGTTGTTTTTATAGCAACCGCGAATGATGTAGGACGTATCCCCGCTCCACTTCGGGATAGAATGGAATTTATATTTGTTAGTTCATATACACCAAATGAAAAATTTGAAATCGCTAAGAAATATCTTATTCCTCAAGAACTCAAAAAGCATGGTCTGAAAAAAAGAGAACTCTCAGTGAGTGACTCTGCATTAAAAGAGATCATACATAGTTATACACGTGAAGCAGGGGTTAGAAATCTCAGGCGAAAAATCGCTCAAATGTGCCGAAAAGCAGCACGTGAACTTCTTGAGCATCCAGAAAAAGAAAAGATCTCTATAACACTAAAAAACTTGAAAAAATATTTTGATAAAACAGTATTTGAGATTGAACGTATCAGTAAAAAACCTGTTGTAGGTATTGTTAATGGTCTTGCATGGACTGCAGTTGGTGGAGATGTTCTGAAAATAGAATCGATCCGTATCAAGGGAAAAGGTACCCTTATGCTCACAGGAAGTCTTGGAGATGTGATGAAAGAATCCGCTCGTATTGCTTTTAGTGTAGTAAAAACACTTATCGATACTAAAAAGCTCTCTATTGCTCAAAAAGAGATCCCGAAAACTCTTAAAGAAAGAGAGGAAAAAGTAAAAGTTGATCCAAGTGAAGTATATAAACGTTATGATCTACATTTACATGTACCAGATGGAGCAACACCAAAAGATGGTCCAAGTGCAGGGATAGCAATGGTAACTGTTATTGCTTCAATACTTAGTAGTAAGAAGGTACGTGGAGATGTTGCAATGACAGGAGAAGTAAGCCTTAGAGGTGATGTTCTTCCTATAGGTGGATTAAAAGAAAAACTTATAGCAGCATATAAGGCGGGAGTTACAACGGCACTTATACCAAAGAAAAACTATGAAAGAGATCTTGATGAGGTTCCTGAAGAGGTTAAGGAATCGCTTGATATAATTCCTGTTACCAAGATAGAAGAGGTAATAGAAAAAGCTCTTGTATAAGAGCTTATACTATCATCTGAGAAACTTGTTTTAGAAGTTCATCATTTCGTATAGGTTTTGTTAAAAAACCATTTGCACCTTGATTGAGTGCTTCAGACTTTCTTGTTTCATCTGTTGTAAGTACAATTATAGGAAGTTGTTTTAATCCGTCATCAGCACGTACAACTTTTAAAACTTCTATTCCGTTCATAACAGGCATAATGATATCAAGAAGAATGAGATCGATATCATTACGACTTTTTAAGATACCAATGGCATCACTTCCGTTTTTTGCTTCTACAACCTCTTTTACTTTACCTGTCTTAATAAGCATAGATTTTAAAAGTTTCAAATTTATAATATCATCATCAACAGCTAAAATAACTAAATTGTCTCTTTGCATCTATATCCTTTCTTGCATCTATAAAAATTTCTTAAGTACTGCATTGAGTTGCTCTTTTTCAGCACTGTTTATCATCACTTCATCACTTTGTGATATGAGTGTATTATCAAGATGAGTAGAACTGTCTTTTACTAGTATTATTTTTATTTGTGGAGATTTTTCTTTGAGAAGTTCTAAATCCAAATCATCGATCTCTGCATCTACCAAAATAGCTTTAAAGTTGATTTTGTTCATTTTTTCTATAGCTTCAGAAAAGTTTGCTACATATTCTACATTATATCCTAATGAACTGATTACTTTAGAAAAAAGTTTTGATTCAAAAGAGGTCTTTTTTGCTACAAGAACATCTTTTGTTTCTTTTGAAGGTTGCGTGTTTTTAGTAGTTTCATCCTTCTGTTCTTGTTGTACGTTTTGTACAGTAGGTTGTTTTGGTGTTTCATCTCCTATAATTATATTTGGATCTTGATCTTGTATTGATGTATCATCTATTGAGCTGTTAGTTTCTTTTGTTTCTTGTTGCTCTTCTTGAATATAGACGATATGATCGGATAAGAATGTATTTAAAATAGCAACAATATCATCCCTTACTAAAGGTTTTGTAGTATATTCATCTAAGCCTTCACTTAAGAAACGTTCCCGATCTCCTTTAAGTGCATTAGCTGTTAATGCTACGATTGGAATATGTTTTTTTCCAAATTCTTCTTCCCAAGCAAGGATCTCCTTTGTTGCTTCAACACCATCTAAAAATGGCATTTGTATATCCATAAAGACAAGATCTATATCTCTATCTTTACGTTTTTGGAAAGCTTCAAGACCATTATTTGCAACAATTACATGTAAGCCAAGATCTTCTAGTGTTCTTTTTATAAGTTTTTGGTTAATTATATTGTCTTCCGCAACGAGTACTTTTGCATTAAATTTTGCAACTCCATCTTTAAATGCTTGAATATTCTCAGGAGTATTACGTTGAGTACTTCCATGTAATGAAGCTATTTTCTCTTTAAAGTTTACAAGTGTTGTTTTGATTTTAGAAGTAGTAAGTGGTTCATAAAGTGTTTTTAAAATCTCAATACCTAAAGATTCTATCTTTTTCATATTAAAAGATTTTGTAAGAAGAACTAAAGAGTCTACTTCTTGAGATATTTTTTTCAACTCATCATCATTCACATAATCAAAGTCGATAAATACAAAAGAGTATTCTTTTGATTGATAATGAGAAATGATCTTTTGAGTTGAATCTTCGACATCATAGTGTACACCATAAAAATCAAGGTATTCTTGTAGATATTGATCTTGTTTTTTATGTTTATGTGGTGAATTTAATATAAGTGCATTAAGGTGTTCAAAAGCCTTTTCATATGTCTCAATATTTGAATCAACTTCTTCAAAATCGATCGTGAAGAAGAATGTTGTTCCTTTTCCAGGTTCTGATTCAAGGTCGAGTTGTCCACCCATTAGTTCTATAAAACGACTTGAAATGGTAAGCCCTAGTCCAGTTCCACCATATTTTCTTGTAATAGAAGTATCTGCTTGAGAGAAAGCTTCAAAGATTTTTGCTTTTTGTTCACTTGTGATCCCTATACCACTATCTGAAACAGCAAAGCGAACTCTTTTATAACCTTCTTGTATAGATTCTACAACACGGATATCTACTGTAATTTGACCACCATTACTTGTAAATTTAACAGCATTTGAAAGAAGGTTGACAACAACTTCTTTGATCTTTGTTGGATCCCCTTTAAGCGGTTGTTCAAGATGCGGATCAATAAAACATCCTAGGTCAATATTTTTTTCACTAGCACGTACAGCATATACTTCCACAGCACTTTCAAATTCTTCGATAGGATTAAAGACGATATCTTCAATCTCTACTTTATTGCTTTCAACTTTTGATAAATCAAGAATATTGTTGATAATCTCTAAAAGATTTTCAGATGATTTCTCAATAATATCAATAAATTCTATTTGTTCTTCAGTTAAATCTGTATCTCGAAGCAGTTCAGTAAATCCAACGATACCATTGAGTGGAGTTCTGATCTCATGAGACATATTTGCAAGGAACATCGATTTTGCTTCATTTGCTTCAAGAGCAGCTTCTTTATCTTTTTTCGTTTGTTCTATGATACGTTCAAGAAGTCTATATGCTTGTTCTGTACCTTCAGCTGAATCAAGGTCAATATGTGTTGCAAGATCACTACCTGTATCTTTTGCAACTTTTTTCAGAATATCTTGAAGTCCACGGATATTTTTTGTGATTTGATTTGCTAGAAAATAACCTAAAATAGTAAGGAGAATAGCAATGACCCAAATTGTTATAGCTACAATTAAAATACGAATGGAATTAGCTTTGATCTCAGAAGCTCTTGTATCCATTTTAGTTGCTAAAAGTTTTTCACCTTGGATAAGAAGTTTGATCTTTTCTGTGATCATTGCAAACCAAACACCTGAACTAATGTCATAATTTCCATTTTTTGCATTAGAGAGGATATTTGTTCTTTCAGAGTTAATATCATCAAAGAGCTCTTGGGCATCTTCATTTTTAAATATATTGTCAAGTTGAGCTTTTATTGATTTATCTGAAACAATATCATATCCATAAGAATCTGCTTTTGCGATAATAGTGATGAGTTTATTGATTTTCTCTTCATCTAGTGAGATCTTTTTTGCCAATACATATGACATGTAACCACGTTCAATACCACTATACTCCTCTGCTTTAATCATACTTACATATGGAGCATAGAGCTGTCCAATAATATGGTCTATTTTAGAAAGTTCTAGTTTTTGGATCTGTTGTAGTAAAAATTTTTGAGATGCTGTATATGTAGCGAACATTGTTTCAAATGAAACAGATTGGTTATCTACTTCTTTACGAAGGGCTTTAACCTTTTGAATACCAGCTTGTAGATTTTGTAAGTCAAGTTGGCTCATCATACCACTTGTTACTTGTTTATTATTGATTTGTGCGAGGTATTTTGTAACTGATTTGTCTGTCAATGTTCTTTGTTTTTTGAGCGAGACATGTATTGTTTCAGTTGGTTTTCCGAGATAGATAGCACTCATACCTCTTTCTCGTGCAATATTTGTTAAGATATTATTAAGCATCTCGTTTTCAACGAGTTTTGCTTTTAATCTTTCAGCATCATTATAGTCTTCATATGCGTTATAAACAAAATAACTTGCGATTGCGATTAATATTAACAATGGAACCAAGCTGATTAGTTCAAGTCTCCTTTTTAGTCCAAACTTCATAACTTACTCCATCTCATTTATAGAATTTATTTTTTGAGTGATCGTTTGTAGGATTGTTTCTTTTTCTTCTGATTTTTCAAGAAACTCTTCACATAGATCTACCAACTCATCTAAATGCATATTTTGACTCATTCCCTTAAATCGAATGACTAGTTTTTGTAATTGTTCTTCTTGCTTCTCATGTAATGCTTGTTGTATAGCTGAAACTATATTAAGTGCATCAGTTTTAAAATCATTTAAGAGTTCACTGTAAGTTTGTGTATCAATACCCATTGAGGCTGCAATCTTTTCTTTATCTATAATAAGTGCAGTAGGTTTTTGAAGAACTTTTTCCTCAGAATCTTCCAATGAAAGTGCAAGAGAGTCATCTTCTAGTTTCAGTTCATCTAATTTGAGATCAAGTGGTTCTTGGATCGAAGTTTTTTCCTCTTGTATTTGAGGTGCATCATCTAGGGTAAGAAAAGTTTCTTCAGTTTCTTCTAAAGAAAGCTTTTCTTGTGGCTCCTCTTTGATCTCTAAAATAAACTCATCATCTTCATCCTCATTTTCATCTTTTTGATCTGTTAAAGGTGTTTGATGAGTCTTTTCTGGTTCTTCATCAAGTGTAAGTTCAATGAGTTCATCGTCTTTTGGTTTATTTTGAATTTCTTCTTGGACTTGTGCATTTTTCTTTGGAGAAGTAACTACAATTGGTTCTCCAGAAAGTTTTTTCAAAATGATATTATAGAATTTATCGAGTGAATGTTTTACATCTGCCATGTCATCAGAAGTATTGATAGTAACTAATGCATCATAAGCATCTTCGATGCGTAGGTTTGCTGCGACACCTTTAAGCTTATGAGATTGCATACGTAAGATATCTATCTTTCCATTTTCAAATGCATCGTAAAGTTCATCTTTAAATTCCTTAGCTTGAGTGATGAAATCTTGAATGAATTCTTCAACAAGGTCAGTTGGAAGACCGAGTTCATCTGAAGCTACTTTTGGATCATAATAATAATCTTTAAAAGGATCATCTTCATCAATCTCGATAGTTGTTTCTTCTTGTGGAGTCTCTTTTTCTTCATCAAGTAAGAGTTCAAGTGGTTTATCATCTGAGATAGAAGGTTTCTCCTCACTTAAGTTATTAGTAGGTGTTTCTAATACATCGTCTAAATTGAGATCAAGTGGTTTATCTTCTTCTATAATAGGTTTTTGAATAGAAATATCATCATTCAACGGTGTTTGAGTAACCGGTTTTTCTGTTGTATCATGAAAAGGCTGAGGTGAAAAAATATCTTCTTCTGGCATAACTGGGGGGACATAAGGCTCTTTATTCTCTGTAGTTGCCATTTTTTCAAGATCTTCTTGAATCTGTTTTACTTCCTCGTCTGTTAGTTCTCTTACATTTTTCAAGTTAAGAGCATAACCATTTTTATGAGGATTTGTTGTAAGATAAAAACGTTCCAGAGCAATATTTGCTCTATAGTTTTTTCCTTTTACTCGTAAAATAACTTTGTTTTGATCTATAGAATCAGCAGAAGCGATAAAATCGATCCAATGAACATGTTTAAAGTTATGAATATGTCCTGGTGTTTTTACAAATAGATCAGCGAAATCATCAACTTCATGTAATAGTTCTCCCAAATCAATAAGACCAAATGTTTTTAAGTCTTTTTCTTCTATTCCTATAAACTCTTTCTTTTCATTATATATTATCATTGTTGACCTCTTTTACTTTTCACTCTCTTTCATTTGTCTATAAAGCTCCTGTGTTTCTTCAATATTTTTTCTTGAAGAAGCTGAAGCGGCAGCCATATAGTTTTCAAGATTGCCATTTTCATCTTTTATAGGAAGTATCTCTAGATCGATCCAGTAATATTTCCCGTCTTTACAAAGATTTTTTATTGTTGCATTAAAAACTTGCCCACTTTGAATGGTTTCCCACATTTTGACAAATAATGCTTTTGGCATATCTGGATGTCTGATTACATTGTGAGGGTTACCAACAAGTTCTTCATAAGTATATCCTGAAACTTCTCGGAATTTTTTATTTGCATAAAGTATATTACCCTCTAGGTCTGTTTGACTTACTAAAACCCAATCTTCGTCAAATATACGCTCTTCATCTATCGGTTCAATCCCAGCCATTTTACTAAACCTTTATTTTGTTTCTTGCTTTTTGAATATTTGCTTAAAAAAACATAATATTTTTTATTTTGCAGTTTCTTCCAATAAATATATCACAAAACTATATAAAAGTTACTTTATCTGTAGAAATTTTTAATATTTTTCGCATCATTTTTACTTAAAACACAATTTAATTCCTCAAAAGAAGCTTTTTTAATTGCTTCAAAAGTTCCAAAATAATTCAAAAGTTTTTTGATCTTCGCTTCTGAAATCCCTGAAAGCTTTAAAAGTTCACTCTCTTTATCCGTTTTAAGTTTTGTTTGTTTATGGAATGTGATCGCATAACGGTGTGCTTCATCTCTAAGTCTTTGGAGAAAAAGGAGTCGTTTATCATTTGTTTTTAGTCGAAATTCTCCATTTTTTGTATGGATGATATCTTGTGCTTTCCCTTTTGCACGATGGGCTTTTGCATCTATCTTTTCTTTGGCTATAGCGATCACATCCACATTTGCTCCACTACTTTGGATGATATCAAGAGCTAGCTTTAAAAGGGTTGCTCCACCATCTATCACCCAAAGATCTGGTGCGCTCAAACTTTCAAAACTTTCTACTCTTCGTAAAAGCATCTCTTTCATCTGTGCATATTCATCTTTTGCCTGTAAATGATATCTTCTATAACTTGATTTTTTAAAACTCTCATCTTCCCAAACGATCATCCCCCCTACCGTTGCTTTTCCTTGCATATGGGAGTTATCAAAACACTCTATCGTGTTTGGTGTATGTTGTAAATCAAACAGCTCTTTTAACTCTTGAGCAAGAGAACTTTTCTTCTTTAGCTCCTCTTGACGCAATACCTCTTTGGCATTAAGCAAGGCAAGATCGACAAGTTTTTTCTTGTTTCCACGCTTTGGTTGGGTTATTTTGATCTTTTTTTTGAGTTTACATGTAAAGTATTCTTCTAAGACCTTTTTTTCTTCTAACTCTATATTTACAAGGATAGGTGCTATAACTGGAAGATCTTTATTTGCATAAAAATTGAGGATCGAGCGATGCAAAAGCTCTAGTTTGTCAAAATTTTCTTTCACAAGTATTGTTGTGGAGCTACTTGAAACTATTTTTCCTTCTCTCATAAAAACCCTTACTATAACTCCTTTTTTCTCATTTGCTTCTACAACGAAAATATCATAGTTTTCGTTACTGGCAAAATCTATATCACTTTTAATAACACTTCGTGAGATCTTTTCTATACGATCACGCAGTTCTGCTGCTTCTTCAAATCTCATCTCCTGGGCATAAAAAAGCATTTTCTGCTCTAGTTCCTTGATAAGAAGCTCTTTATCAACTAAAAACTGTTTGGCTTTTTGAACTTCTTGCTCATAAAGTTCTTTTGGTACCTCAAGTGCGCATGGACCTAAACATTTCTTTATCTGATAGAACAAACATAGTTTTCCCCCTTTAAGGCAAGATTTTTTTTGTACAAGTTTACATAACTCATAGATCGAATCAAGCAAATCCCTTGCTCCAACAGAATATGGACCATAATACTTCACCCCTTTTTTTTCTATCACCTTTCGTGTTATCTCAAAACGGGGATAGTCTTGTTCGTAATCTATATAAATATATGGATATGTTTTATCATCACGAAGTAAGATGTTGTATTTTGGATTTAACTGTTTGATAAGAGAGTTCTCAAGCAAAAGTGCATCATGCTCACTTTGAACAACGATATATTCAAGGTTTTTTGCTTCAGTGATCATTTTTTTGATACGTAAAGAAAGGTTTGATGCTGGACGAAACGGATTGAAATGGAAATAACTTTTCACCCTATTAGCAAGATTTTTAGCCTTTCCAACATAGAGTAGTTTTCCATTTTCATCAAAGTACTGATAAACTCCAGGTTGTTTTGGAAGCTGTTTAACTTTTTGCTCAAGCATCTTTTTGACTCTTGATAATCTCTTGGATAGAAAGGAACAACTCTTTTAAAGTAGGGTTTTGAAATTCTCTTATCTGAAAATCCCCTTTTGCTCGTTCTTTATACACAGGTGCTGTTGTTGATTGTAAAGATCGATTTTTTCGTTTTCTTGGTTTATGTGTTACAAATGCTTTGATATCGTTGATCTGTATCCCTTTACACTCATCCGGAGTGATATGGTTTAAAACATCTTTAATCATTTTTATACTATTATCAAACTCTTGTTTTCCTGCATTATGATTTAATACTACGAAAAGTGTAGTGTTTTTAATATAGCAAAAATCAACGAAACGTTGAGTACTTGGCAGGAACATAGACAAAATTTTATGAATGCAACGAACATGTTGTAACTTCTGAAACTGGGGCTGAACTTGAAGAGATCGAACTATATCTTGAGCTGTTTTCATTTGATAATTATAGCGATAATTGCATTAAACTTAAGTGGTTGTGGATATAAAAAAAGTCCATATTATGAAGAAAAAGTAGATGATAATGTACAGATAAATGTACAACCACATCAAAAGAACGAAAAATGATCCATTATGATGTTATCATCGTAGGTTCTGGTATAGCTGGACTTTATGCTGCAGCACATTTACCTTCTGATAAAAAAGTATTGATAATCAATAAGCGAGAAACCTTTAAATGTAATAGTTTTTATGCACAAGGGGGGATCGCCTTAGCAAAAGATGAGGCAGATATTCCGTTACATGTAAAAGATACTCTTGCTGCAGGTGCTGGATTGTGTGATGAAGATGCTGTAAGGATACTTAGTCAAAATTCAAAAGCCGTAATCGATGAAATGATTGAAATGGGATTTGAATTTGATAAAGATGATAACGGAAATTTACTGTATACGAAAGAAGCAGCGCATTCAACAGAGCGAATTCTGCATGCCGGTGGTGATGCGACTGGTCGATATATGCATTATTTTTTATTAAAACAAAATCAACATCCTATGATTAGTGATACTCGTGTTGTTGATCTTTTGATCAAAGATAATATTTGTTATGGAGTAACAATCTTACAAAATAGGAAACTACAAAATATTTATGCAACAGATGTGATTCTTGCATCAGGAGGAATAGGTAGTTTATATGAATATCATACAAATGCTCCAACGATCAGTGCTGATATGCAAGGGCTTTGCTTGGAAAAAGGGATTACTTTAGAAAATATGGAGATGACTCAGTTTCATCCAACTGTTTTTGTAAATTCCGATCTCGCACAAAAGATGCTTTTAACAGAGGCTCTTCGTGGAGAAGGTGCTTCTATTGAAGATGAAAATGGGAAAAGATTCCTATTTGACTATGACAAAAGGGGAGAACTTGCATCACGCGATATTGTAAGTAAATCGATTTTTGATTATGTTGCTAAAACAGGTTCAAAGGTATATCTAAATATGTCTAATTTTGATGAATTTTATTTTATGCATCGTTTTCCCAATATTTATAAGAAATTTCATTCTATAGGTTATAATGTTCCAACACAAAGAGTACCTATCTCTCCAGCTTTTCACTATGCTATAGGTGGGATAAAAACTGATGTTAATGGCGCAGTAGAAGGTATAAAAGGGCTATACGCTGTTGGAGAGGTTGCTTCAACAAAAGTTCATGGTGCAAACCGGCTAGCTTCCAATTCACTTCTTGAAGGGTTGGTTTTTTCAAAAAGAGCCGTAGAATCTATCAAAGAAAAGCAAAGAGATTTTGTTTATGAAGAGTTTACACCAACTCGTGAAGTGATGAGTTATAAAAACGATAAAGCTAAAAAAGACCTTTTACGTCGTATAATGTGGGAGAAAGTGGGAGTTATTCGCACACAAAAAGGATTAAATGAAGCACTAGAGCAGATTAATGCTCTTTTAAATGAAAAAATTGGTAAACTATTAAAATTCAGATTATTAACGGCAAAAGAGATTGTTACTTCCGCTTTAAAGCGAGAAAAATCGATCGGTGTACATTATATAAAAGAGGAGTCAGAAAATGCATGAAGCAGAGATGATCAACTTGGCAACTACATGGGTAGGTTGGCTGAGTCTTATAGTATTTGTGGTGGCGTATTATTTTATCGCTACAGAGGAACAGTATGAAATAAATAAGGCAAAACCTGCCCTTTTTGCAGGGACATTTATGTTTATGCTTATAGGGATCTATTATGCCATTAATGGTCTAGACCCTGAACCTATGCATAATGAGTTAGAACATCTTATCTTGGAAATTGCGGAGATCTTTTTCTTCTTGCTTGTTGCTATGACCTATATAGAAACACTTATAGAGCGTGGTGTATTTGATCTTATGAAGTTTAAACTTGTCTCTAAAGGATATAGCTATAAAAAACTATTTTGGCTAACGGGTTTACTTGCATTTTTTATCTCACCTGTAGCAGACAACCTAACAACTGCACTTATTCTTTCAACGGTTCTTTATACAATCGATAAGAAAAATATGAACTTTCTTGTTCCTGGTGCTATCAACATCGTTGTAGCAGCAAATGCCGGTGGAGCATGGAGCCCATTTGGTGATATAACGACGCTTATGGCGTGGACTGCTGGTAAAGGGGAATTTGTAGATTTTCTTTATCTTTTTCCTGCTTCTATTATTGGTTGGGGAGTTACAGCATTTTTACTCAGCACTAAAGTTCCAGAGGGTGAACCACACTTTGATGCCACAAAAGAGTTCAAACCTGTTTTAAAAGATGGCGGTATGGGTGTAGTTTATCTTGGAGTTGGTACTATTGTTATAGCAGTTCTAGGACATCAATTTTTCCACTTCCCAGCTATGTGGGGTATGATGTTTGGTTTAGCACTTCTTAAACTTTACTCTATCCATCTTGAAAAAAGTGGTCAACAAAAACTCGATATCTATGTCAATATGCAAAAAGTAGAAAACGATACACTTCTTTTCTTCTTTGGTATCCTTTCAGCAGTAGGTGCACTTCACTTTTTAGGTTATTTAGAATATGTTCATGAATTGTATAGTCTTGTAGGAGCTACAACAGCAAATATTGGTGTTGGATTCCTTTCAGCTATTGTTGACAATGTGCCTGTTATGAGTGCGATACTAAAATCTTCTCCAGCAATGGATGTTGATCAATGGATGCTTGTTACTATGACAGCAGGTATCGGTGGAAGTCTTATTAGTTTTGGTAGTGCTGCAGGTGTTGGTGTTATGGGAAGACTTAGAGGGATATATACTTTTGGTAGTCATATGAAATTTGCATGGACTATTCTTGTAGGATATATTGTATCTATTATAATTTGGTATGTTCAGTTTGAAATTTTAGGATTATATTAAAGAAGTGTTTTAGCACTTCTTTAGTTTATGGAAGCTGTTGAAAGAAACTTTCTACAATTGACTCTTTTGCTACTTTATCTAAACTTTTTTTTGATATCTCTACATAAAAATCTCTGGGATTCTCTTCACTGTTTTGTACTGTATAATGAATGGTCCATGTTTGGTTATTATCAAATATGGCTTCAGCTTTACACTCTCTAAGTTTTATCTCTTTATTATAGGAGATTGCTCTTGCATTTTTTAAAACAAGAAGATTAGGGATCTTTCCCTTTAAAAATATTTCAAATAATGGATTCTTAGTATTATTTAGCTCGTCTTTCCATTTTTTATATGTATTGATAACTTTTGTTTTGACTCTAACGTCAGAACACTTTGGAGTATCTGTAGAACATCCTGAAAATGCAATGATTCCTACAAGTGATGTTAACATAAATGTTTTTTTCATTTTTTTCCTATTTTCTTGTGAATCTGCTCTATTATAACATTTTAGGTTCAACTTTTTTTCTTTATATTGTTTTATCAAACAAATGTTAAAATTCCTTTTACATGTAAAGAAAAGAGGAAGCTATGAAAATATATTATTATGTACATACGGGTCATCGTATAGGATTAGATCGATTTCGTCGAGCAAGTGCAATTATTAAAGCACTTAAGGGAATTGATATTACTCTTTTGACATCAGATTATCGTATAGCAAGTGTAGCAAGAGAATATGGGATAGAAAAAAGTGTTGGTATCGATGTTGTAAGAAATATTGCAAATATTGCCCAACAAGGGGATAAACTGATCTTTGATTCACCAGAGGCAAATCCAATTATGCTTGAAGATATGAGAAATTATTTTTCAACATTTATCCGTATTAGTGATGAACCAAACGATACCAAAGTTTCAAATGAATTTTTAATCTCACCATATGTTAAAGGAGATGGAATATGTCATTCTTTAGCTATTGATGAAGAGTACTTTCAAAACTTCAAAAAAGATATAAATATCAGTTATTTTTTTGGTGATGATGATTATGAAAAGGATCTTGAAAAACATTTTGATTTTATAAATGGGTTGGATCTTTATCTTCAACTTGGATTTTATTACTTTTTTGATTATGAGGATATGCTCAAAGAAAAATTTCCAAATCATTTTGAATTTGATGACTATAAAGAGATGATTCAAAGAACAGATATCCTTATCAGTGCATCACCTCAAGCTGTTTTAGAATCTTTAGCATCTGGAGGAAGACCGATATACTTTCAAAGAGAGGATTATCCTCAAGATTTCATTCCACTTTTTGAAACATTACATATTCCTATTATTAAGAACTATGATAAGGAACTGTTGCACAAAACAATAAAACTAATTAAAAATAATTCTTATGATAATTATAAAAGAGTTGATAATAATTGTTACAAAATAGCAAATTTTATAAAAAAACACTTAAATTTATAAAGAATTAAAACTACTTTTGTATATAATAAGGTTTTAAATATTGTTCGTTGTAAAGTGCTATTTTTTAGACTTTGCAACAAACATGTAAAAAATTCTCATATAAGTGAGTGAAAGATGAAAAATTCAAGCCGTAGAGGTTTTATGGGGAAAGCATTTGGTGCTGTTGCTGGCGTTGGTGCAGTAGCTTCACTATATGCCATGAAAAAAACTTGGGATCCACTTCCAAGTGTTAAAGCAGCAGGTTTTACAACTCTTGACATGTCTGCTTATGAAGGTAATAAACTTGTTACAGAAAAATGGCGTGGAAAGCCAGTATTTGTTCTCAAATATACTCCAGACATGGTGAAAAAAGCCGAGAGTGATCCAAAGATGAAAGCAAGATCTATTAAAGTAGGAAATGACTACTATATGATCACACTTGGTCTTTGTACTCACCTTGGATGTATTCCAAGTTATGATGCTGATGATCATAGTTTCTTATGTGCTTGTCACGGTGGAACATATGATTTTAGTGGTGATGTTACAAAAGCTCCACCACCACGTGGGTTGGATATTCCTCCATTTAAAATAGATGGAATGAAAGTTGTACTTGGGGAAGAAGGTCCTGAATATAAAAAGATGTTACAAGATGGTGTAACACTAGCGGTATAGGGAGAGATAAATGGCACATTTTACAAAAGCGACAAGCTTACACGACTGGCTGAATCAAAGACTCGCTATCGATACACTTCGCCGTGTATTGGCAACAGAGTACTGGATTCCAAAAGATATCAACTTTCTATGGGCAATGGGGATGGTTCTTGCTATCACTTTTGGTCTTTTGTTGGTATCTGGTATTTTCTTACTTATGTATTATCAACCAAATGTAAATCTTGCATTTGATAGTGTTAACTACACGATCATGAAAGAGGTTGAGTTTGGTTGGTTATGGAGACATATCCACGGTGTTGCTGCTTCGGTAGTTTTCCTTATCATTTATATCCATATGTTCACAGGTATCTACTATGGTTCATACAAGAAAGGTCGTGAACTTATTTGGATCTCTGGTATGCTTTTATTTGTTTCTTTCTCTGCTGAGGCATTCTCTGGTTATATGCTTCCATGGGGACAAATGAGTTACTGGGCAGGTATGGTTATTACAAACCTATTTAGTTTAGGTGATCTTCATATGAACGGTCTTGTTGAGTGGATCAGAGGGGATTATGTTCCTGGTCAAGCATTCCTTAACAGATTCTTTATGCTTCACGTACTTCTTATGCCACTTATCATTATGGCACTTATCGGTTTACACTTTGGTACACTTCGTATCCCACACGTAAACAACCAAGAAGGTGAAGAGATCGATTTTGATGAAGAAGCTGCAAAATACAAAGCAGGGAACAAAAAAGAGTCTAAAGTTATCGCATTTGCTAACGACTTTATGGCAAAAGATATGTTTGTTGTATCTGTGTTCTTGATTTTCTTCTTCTATCTTGTGTTCTGGCATTATGATTTTGCTATGGACCCGGTTAACTTTGACCCAGCTGATGGTCTAAAGACTCCAGCACACATTTATCCTGAATGGTATTTCCTATGGTCATATGAGATTCTAAGACCATTTTCTACAAATGTTGGTCTAATAGCATTTGGTTTTGCGCAAGTTATTTTCTTCTTACTTCCATTTTTGGATAAGAGTCCAAATGCAAAACCTGCACATAAAAGAGGGATCTTTAAAGTATGGTTTTGGGTATTACTTGCTGATATGATCGTTCTTACTGCGATGGGTAAACTCCCACCAGAAGGTGCATTTAGTACTATCGGTCTAGTAGCTGCGTTGTTATTTATCGGTCTTTGGATCATCCTACCGATAATCACGAAAATGGAAAAAGAGGTATAAGGAGTAAATGATGATGAGAGAATTAAAAATATTAGCAGTTGTAGTCTTCTTTACTCTTGTTACCTATTATTTGGTTGAGCCTTATGCTCACCATGTAATGCACAAGCATGTAGAGAGTGAAGGTTTTACATATAAAGATCTTCCAGATCTTACAAAGAAAGGTGACGCAGCTCGTGGTAAAGACCTAGTAATGGGTGCTGGTGCATGTGCTGGATGTCATGGTATTGAAGCAGCTGGAATGCCAGCTCCAATGGACGCTGTAACTGCAGCTCAAAGCTATGGTGTAATGCCACCAGATCTTAGTAATGCAGGTGCTGTTTACAGTGCTAAATTCCTTGCAGCACTTATCAAAAATCCAGCTCACGCATTGATGGTTGAGCATAAGTTTGATCCTGCAAAAGGAAAAATGCATCCAATGACTGCTTTTTATGGAGCAGGTGGAGACCTTGATCAAGAAGTTGCAGATATGGTTGCATATCTTCAATCGATCGCTCCTAAGAAAGAGGAGCTAACTTCTAAACAAGCGTTTGAACTTGCTTGTGGTAGATGTCATGCTGATAGATACATGAACTGGACTCAAATCGGTGAAAAACCTAAGTTCAAAACAAAACAACAAGAGTTAAAATTTGAGCTTGCTCTTGCTGATTATCAAGATGCGCTAAAAGCGTATATGGGTAAACTTCCACCAGATTTAAGTATCTATATCAGAAGTCGTGGTGAGCACTACATTAAAACATTTGTAGAAAATCCACAAGCTTACCTTAAAGGTACTGCAATGCCACGTGTTGGTGTAAATGCAGAAGCAGCTGATAAAGTGATCGAATATCTCGAAGAGAGTGGTGATTATAAAATCAAAATTGCAAAAGAAGGTGATGCAAGAGACAATATCGCTCCAAAAGTGATGATCTTCTTACTAATCTTTGCTATATTTGCATATCTCTGGAAAAAAGAGATCTGGAAAGAGCTTCACTAACATCTAAAAAGCACCTTTTTGGTGCTTTTTTCTTTTTGATATACCCTTTTATTTCCCCCTTTTTTGTTATAATCCTTTTATGAGTAACATTTCAAGAAAATTAAAAAAACAAGCAAAAAAAACAGATCATATTTCTAAGGAAACATTACCAAAAATCCAGTATGCTCGTTATGTAGATAGGATAAAAGCATTTATAACCGATATGTTTATGATCTATACACCGATCTTGTATGCGATCACCTATGTGGTTCTTGGAACAAAAGAGGAATTCCAACAATCTACCCTTGGACCATTATCTGCTGTTGTACTTTATGGTTTGATATATGCAGTATTTATCTCAAAAACAGGTCAAACACCTGGGAAAAAAGCATATAGTATCAAAGTTGTAGATAGTACAACTCATGAAAATATCTCATTTTTGAGAGCATTGTGGAGATTTATAGCATTTTTGATGAGTGCATCGATCCTTATAGGGCTTATCCTCCCATTTTATAACAAAGAGAAAAAAGCTTTACACGATATGCTTGCTAAAACGATAGAGATAGAAATAAAATCATAATATAGGACAAATATGTTAATAGATAGTTATGACAGAATAGTAGATTATTTACGAATTTCAGTCACTGAGCGATGTAACTTTAGATGCCAGTACTGTATGCCAGAAAAACCCTTTAGCTGGGTACCAAAAGAGAACCTTTTAACATTTGAAGAGCTCTTTGAATTTATCAAAGTAGCAATAGATGAAGGGGTTAAAAAGATCCGTATAACTGGAGGTGAGCCACTTTTACGTGAAGACTTACATCTTTTTATAAAAATGATCTATGACTATAAGCCAGATATTGATCTAGCGATGACAACAAATGCATATCTTTTAAAACAAACTGCTAGACAACTTAAAGATGCAGGTCTTAAAAGGATCAATTGTAGTATAGATACACTCAAACCAGAAGTTGCACAACAAATTGCCCAAAAAGATGTTTTACAAAATGTTTTAGATGGTGTTGAGGAAGCGCTAAAAGTTGGACTCAAAGTCAAGGTCAACATGGTTCCAATGCGTGGTATCAATGATGGTGAGATCATAGATGTTTTAGAATATTGTAAAGCACGAGATATTACGATCCGTTTTATCGAGTATATGGAAAATACTCACGCATCACAAGATCTTAAGGGATTAAAATCGAAAGAAGTGTTAGAGATACTTTCTACAAAATATCGCTTTGAAGATGAAGGGTTTGATGGGAGTAGTCCTAGCCACTATTATAGAATGGATGATGGATACCGTTTTGGAATTATAGAGCCATATGAAGATGATTTTTGTAAACAATGTAACCGTATAAGGCTTACTGCTGAAGGGTATCTTATCCCTTGTTTATACTTTGATGAAGCGATGAGTATAGCAGAGTCTGTTAAAAGAGGTGATATCAAAACAGCTGCTCTTGTCCTTAAAGAGGTTGTAAAAAATAAGCCGGAAAAAAACCGTTGGGGTGGTGATGAAGGGGAAAGTTCATCACGTGCTTTTTATGAGACTGGTGGATGATATATTTAGTAGAACATTTTTATTCTATCCAAGGGGAGGGTCGTTATATAGGACGTCCTTCACTTTTTTTTAGATTTGGTGGATGCAATCTTACATGTAAAGGGTTTAACTGTAGTGAGATATCTCCAGATGGAGATGAAATCATAGGATGTGATACTGTCTATGCTGTTGATCGTTCTTTTAGCTCTACATGGATCCCTATACAAAACGCAGATGATTTGATTAATATTATCAAGCAGTATGATCTTTCATTTTCTGCTGATATAGTATTTACCGGTGGAGAACCATTACTATACGCACAAGATCCTATCTTAATAGAGTTTTTAAGCTATTTGCATCGAAATGATCATCGGATCACTTTTGAAACAAATGCAACAATCAAACCTGATTTTATAAAGTTTCCTATATATACAAAATGTATTTATGCTTTGTCGGTAAAGTTACAAAACTCATTTGAACCCTATACAAAAAGGGTAAAACCTGATGTTATAGCATCTATCGCTCAAAATGCACAAGAAGCTTTTTTTAAATTTAGTATCGATAAAGAGTCTATAAATGCCGCATTAGATTCTGAAATAGAAGATATCATACAAAATGCACCCTATCTTGAGGTGTACTGTATGCCTGTTGGTGGAGATAAAAGAAGTATAGAGGCAAATGCACTTATGCTTATAGAATACTGTAAAGAAAAAGGGTATATTTATAGTGATAGGCTTCATATAAGAATATGGGATGATAACAAAGGGGTTTAGTTCTGTAAATGAAATGTTTGCTTGATCTCTTCAATACTTCTAGGATATGCAAAATAGTATCCTTGAAAATATTTACAGCCAAGTTTTTTGAGAATCTTATAATGTTTTTTTTCTTCAACACCTTCGGCTATAACTTCTATATCTAGTAAAGAACCAAGATAGATGATAGACTTGATGATTTGAGCATTTTTTTCATTTTCAAAGATACCTCGTACAAAAGTTTGGTCTATTTTTATTTGATCTAATGGAAATACTTTTAAATATTGTAGTGATGAAAAACCAGTACCAAAATCATCCAAGGAAAGATTAAAATGGAGTGATTTTAGTTGTAACATTTTTTGTGTTACATCTTCTTGATCCTCTACAAAAAGAGATTCTAAAAGTTCCAATTTTATTTTTTGGGTGTTTGCATTATATTTTTTTACTGTTAAGGTAACAAAGTCTACAAAATCTTCTTCATGAAATTGTTTTGCACTGACATTTATTGATATGACCCAGTTTTTTGCTATGGGATCATTTTCCCATATTTGTAATTGTTCGCAGGCTTTTTGAAATACCCATTTACCGATATCAATGATGAGATTTGTACGTTCAGCAATAGGAATGAACTTGTCTGGTGTCAAAAGACCATATTTTGGATGACGCCATCTTATAAGTGCCTCAGCTCCAGAGATCTGTTCATTTTGATCATATTGTAACTGATAAAAAAGTTCTAGTTCATCTCTTTGTAAGGCATGCAGAAGTTCTTCATAGATATTAAAAGATGCTTGAAGGTACTGTTCATTAGAGGGATCAAAATAAACAATATGTTTTTGCTTTTTTCTCGCTATTTCTAGAGCAATATTCGTATGTTTTAATATTTCTAATGGATCTTTTATATTTTGAAAGATATCTATCCCTACATATACTTCAGGTTTAATTGATTTTGTATGGATTGCAACGGGAGTTTCTAATATAGCAATGAGCGCATCAGCAATATTTTGTGCAGTTTGTGCAGTTTTATTTTTAGTTGTATTTATACTATGATATAAGAGTATAAAATCACCAGTACCAACTCGAGCGCTCAAAGTACTGTCATTAAAATGTTCTTTTATATTTTTTGCTACAGTATCAAGTAGAATATCGCCAGCTTTAAAACCATAAACATGATTGATAGTTTTTAGGTTTGTTATTTTTATATAGAACATAATATTCCAATGTAATTGTTGTTTGGAAAATAATTTTTTTGTAGTTTTTAAGAAACCATTTTTATTCAATAAACCTGTGAGTGGATCGTATTGTACAAGAAATCTTAGCTCTTCTTGTGCTTTATTTCTTTGAGAAATATAATCTAACATTTTCTCAAGTAGAATATTTATTTCTTCATAAAGTTTTCCAAATTCATTATTGTATTGGTTAGTTAGTTTATATTGTTGCATTTCTTGATCAAACTCGATCTTTTCTAGAAAATTTACGAGATAAAGTATAGGTTTGCTAAAGCGTTTTGCATATAAATAGGCCATTGTAAAAGAAAACACTAAAAATCCTAAAAGAAAAAAGAAGAAAATAAAAAAATTATTTTTTAATATTTCCCATATCGACTCTATTTCAAATTCAAAATATAGTTCCCCATATTTTTCTTGTTTATAAAGAAGTATTCTTTTTGTTTTAAACACTGTTTTGGATTGTAACTTTTTCTTTGAAATATATTTAAAGATTTTTTGGTGATCATTATTAAATAAAACTACTTTATGTACTGGAGAAAATACTTGAAGTTTTGTAGTTATATCTGTTGCAGTTCCAAGGTCATCAAGTAATATTAAACGTACAAAATCTTGAGAAAGTACTTGAGAGATATCTTTTGCTAGTTCTATCCTTTGGATTTTTTGATCATGTATATACCATCCAACAAAAATTGCATATCCTATAAAAGAAACAAAAAATACAAGAAAAAAGATAGCTTTAGTAAATTTTTTCTGTATAGATCCTTTATATGTGGATGTTTTCATTCGTTTAACTTATTCACTTTTTTTTCAATAGGTAGATGAAGGTCATTTCCCCATTCTAACCATGAACCTTCATATACCGATACCTTATAGCCAAGTTTTTTCAAAACTAAAAAGTTCATAGCAGCATCAGCACCATCTTCACAATATAGAATAATAGGTTTTTCTTTTGATAATCCTTTATAAACTTTTTTAAGTGTTTCAAAGCTTTTAATGATACTTTTGTTACCTATCTTATCATAAGTAAGATTTCCTGGAAAGTTTAATGCTGTAGGGATATGTCCTGCGCGTAATGCATGTGTTTTTTTTCCTATATAATACTCAAATGGTCTTCCATCGATAATATATGCTTTTTTCATAGATGTTAATACGTCAAGCTTTGTATTGAGTATTGTATTATTAATTTTAGGAACAAAATCTCTATAAGGAGGTTTATATATTTTTGTACCTATTGGTAAAGAACTTTTTCCCCAGTTACCAAAGCTTACTTGTAAAATCCCTACATTATTCGCACCAAGTACTTTACTTAACCAATAAAATCTTGCAGACCATATAGGATTTACCCCACCATAAACTATTATTTTACTTTTTTCATCTATACCACAATGGCTAAACAATTCTTTGAGTTTTGATAAGGGTGGCATTAACATCTGTTTACCATAAAAAAGTTTTTCAAAGACTGGGACACTAATAGCTCTTTTTAAATGAGATTTTTGGAACTCTTTTTTATCTCTTACATCGATAAGGACTAAATGGGGATCATTATAATGTTGTTGAAGCCATTGAATAGAAATAACATCAGGTATTTGTGCAAAAGCAAATAAAGAAAAAGTATAAAAAAGAATGATATATTTCACAAATACCCTCCCTTTGTTTATATATAAAACATCTTATCTAAAATAAACTTAAATTCATTTTTTAAGCATAAAAAAGCTACAATTTTATATGATTATTAGAAAACTTTTTAAATTTGAAAATGCTCATATAGTACGGGGATGTTCCACTGTAAAATGTCGTAGTTCTTTACATGGACACTCTTACAAGGTAGAAGTAAAATTTGCTTCAAACTTTTTAGATAATGGACAAATGATCTATGACTTTGGTTTGATGAAGCAAAACCTCAAAGACCTGATAGAGATGTTTGATCATGCTATAACACTTTGGAGTGAAGATGACCCAAAATACCTTGAAGATATGAAGCAACATTCAGCAAGATGGGTTGAACTTCCAGTAAGCCCAAGTGCTGAGCAGTTTGCTAGAGTGATATTTGTTATGATAGATAAACTGATGCAACTTACTACTACATCAAATGGAGAAAAAGAGGTCTCTTTACATAGTATCACTGTTCATGAAACAGAAACCGGTTATGCAGAAGCTTTTTATGAAGATGCTTATTCACAGCAGATGGGAATGATACATTTAGAAGATATACTTCTTTCAAAAGCTGTGCAAGATGACTTTAAAGATAAAGAGTTATGGAAGAAACTGCTCACAAATCAAGAATTTATTAATCCTATATCTGTATAAAGATTAGAGTTTTTCAGATAAACTTCCCATAAGGAGAAGTTGCCCCATCCCTTCAAAGAATTTTTCTATTCCCATCTCTCCTGCTTTTTGTGCTTTTTCTAAAGCAGTTAAAAATACTAGTTTTGCTTCATCACTTGCTTTCATATAGCTTTCTATGATAAAACGGTATGTAAGTGTATAGGGTTTTTGATTGACTTCATATGCGATCTCACGATCAAGATCTATCCCTTTCATAGTAAGCAAGGTGATGATCTTTTGGTATATAGGATCCATCTACATTACTCCTAAAAGATTAAGTATCACTATAAAAAGTGCGACAGGGGCAATATAACGTAATGAAAAATACCATATAGAAAAGTACCCTTTAAGATATGGTTTAAGTGTTGCCTCCACTTCACTTTTTGGAACAACATATCCTACAAAGATACTCATAAGCAATCCACCAAGAGGAAGCATTACTGCTGCTGTTATAAAGTCTATCCAGTCAAACAGATTTTTTCCACCCCATGTAAAAAGTTCTTTGGTACTATCAAGTCCTGAAAGAATAACAAGTATCCCTACTATGTAAAAGAATAAGCCCATACTTACAGAAGCTTTCAATCGAGTGAATTTAAATCTGTCTATCATATACTGAACCATTGGTTCTACTAGTGAAACAGCAGAGGTTAGACCGGCAAATGCCAAGGCTACAAAGAAGATCACTCCAAAGAAGTTACCTATTCCACCCATTTCATAAAATGCTGCAGGAAGTGAGATAAAAACAAGACCAGGACCTTTGTCAGGTCCACTTCCGTATTGGTATAAAAATGTAAAGAGCATCAAACCTGCAACAAGTGCGATAGCCGTATCTAAAAAAACAACCCATAGTGCACTATGAACAATATTAGTTCCTTTCTCCATAGATGCTGCATAAGTCATAATAGCACCCATACCAAGACTCAGTGTAAAAAATGCATGTCCTACTGCTGTTACAAAAGCCTCAGAGTTTAGTTTACTCCAATCTGGATAGAACATAAATTCAAAAGCCTTTGAAAAAGAATCAAGTGAAAGTGCATAGATAAACATTCCCGAAAGGATTAAGATAAGTGCTGGCATTAAAAAGTCATTGAGTCGTTCAATCCCATTTTTAATCCCTTTTGAAACAATAAATGTAATAATTATAAAAGCTATAGTGTGATAAAAGAACTGTGTTGAAAAATCACTATGTAACATTGTCGTAAAAGTAGTTTCTGCCTCTTTTACTGATGTAGGTAAATGGATTAATGATGTGACTATATAATTAAGAATCCAACCTATGACAACAGAATAAAATGTCATAATAAGCAATCCAGCTGTACTTTGAAATCCTGCATATTTCCATAAGTGTTTATTTTTTGGAGCCAGTTCTTCAAAAGAAGTAACAGTGTCACGTCTACCTTTATATCCTATAAACATCTCTGCTATCATTATAGAAAAACCTATAAGAGCTACCGTTATTAAATAAACTAAAACAAATGCCCCTCCACCATACTCACCTGTAATATATGGAAACTTCCATATATTTCCAAGTCCTACAGCACTTCCAGCGGCTGCTAGTATAAAACCTATACGACTAAATCTTGCTACTTTCATTGTTTTCTCACATTTTTTTTTGTAATTATAACAAAACTCTTGACTTTTATTATATTTTTTACTATAATTCCGGTCTCATTAGCCAAGCAAGGTTAATGACGGGGTGTAGCTCAGTATGGTTAGAGTACTTGGTTTGGGACCAAGGGGCCGAAGGTTCGAGTCCTTTCACCCCGACCATTTTTTCAATTTAAGCAAATGCAAATGATGGTGGGATTAGCTCAGTTGGTTAGAGCATCAGTTTGTGGCACTGAGGGCCGTGGGTTCGAATCCCATATCCCACCCCATGATAAGCAAACAATTATTTTAAAGTTAGCAAACAAAGCAGTTGCTGCCCATGCGCCCGTGGCTCAACTGGATAGAGTATCGGACTTCGGATCCGACGGTTATAGGTTCGAATCCTATCGGGCGTACCACTTATGCGTCCATAGCTCAGCTGGATAGAGCAACGGCCTTCTAAGCCGTAGGTCTCAGGTTCGAATCCTGATGGGCGTACCACTTATTAACCAAACTTTGATACTATTTCAAAGTTACCACGCGGACGTGGTGAAATTGGTAGACACGCCAGACTTAGGATCTGGTGCCGCAAGGTGTGGAGGTTCAAGTCCTCTCGTCCGCACCAGTTAAAGCCCTAAACTTAGGGAACTTCAAACATATATTTTCATACTGATATACCAACTGATATACCATTTAAATTTCAAGATTATTTGTAAGTCTATCCCACTCTGGTTCTATAACTCCCTCATAGTGTTTTCTTGTAATTACTAAGCTTGCATGTCCAACTTGTTGAATCAACCATTCAGAGTTCATACCTCTACTAAGCATATTTGTAACAAATGAGTGCCGTGTATTATAAAATCTTGCTGGTTGTAAGTTCGCTTTTTCAACAACTTGCTTCCAAAGTTTATTAACACCATCTACATATCGATACGGTTCTCTTTTTGAGTTTAGAAAAACCCATTTTGTATGCCCTGAAAGCTTTTGTATTTCCAATAATGCCATTTTTGCTTGGGGAAGCATATCTATAGTACGAGTTTTATTCTCTTTTGGCAATTTCATTTTACCACCAGACTGCATCGTGAATCGTATATCAATTTTATTGTTTTCAAAATCTACATACTTCCACATTAAAGCGATAGCCTCTCCTGACCTAACACCACTATAAAACTTAAATATCATTAGCCATTTGAAAGATTTCCAAGCAAAACGATGATGTGAAGATTTTATAGAAGCAATTATTACATCACACATTTGAATGAGTAACTCTATCTCTTTTTCAGAGTACACAACTGTGTTATCACTAAATATATCTTCAATCTCACTCTCATCAAAAGATTCAGCTTCTTCAATAGAAAGACTACATCTTTTTGTTGCCTTCTTTACAAGCTTAACACTTTTTACAGGAGAAGAAGGTATAAGTCCATCTTCAACTGCTTGGTTAAATACCAAACTAAGTGAGTTCTTAATATTTTTCACTCTTGAAAAAGCTCTTTTTGGCTTGATTTTATCAATTTTATCAGCTTCAGGTATCTCATCTGGATAGTATTTTATCTTTTCTTGCCATTGAGCTATAATAGTTGCTGTTACCTCAGATAGCTTGTAATGACCCAACAAAGGAGCACAATACGTTTTAAAATCATGTAGAAGTCTTTTGTTCGTATCTTCTTCTCTTGTATCTGGGCATAAACTATAGTATTTTAGACCAAACTCTTCAACTGTTGGTTCAGAATGAGTAACTTCTACTTCTCGATTATTATGCTTTTCTTCCCAAATTGACTCAGCATGATATTCTACCCATTGCTTATTAGCATCATTAGCTTTTTTACCTGTACTATAAGGGTATAGTTTCCCACCTATTTTTTTCCTAACATATAACATGCCATTTCGTATAAATACACCTGCCACGGAATTTCCTTTCTTCCGCATCATTTTCTGCTTGGCATAATCAAATTTTATCATATTAGTCATTTTTGTCTCCTAATTTTATAAATCGCACTTTTATGCACATACCAAAGTCTTCCAATTTGTTTATACTCCACTTCTGGCTCAAACAGCTTAGGATTTTTTAATTGTTTTCGTATGCTATCCGCAGTAAGTCCTGTTGACTCTTGCAGTAAGTTTGCAGGAATCCACTCTGGATAAGCAGCAAACAATTCCGCAATAGCATCTATTTTCATGTGTAAACTATCTAATTCATTAATATTTAGTGAATCTATAGAATGATTTAAAAATTCAATCTTTTTTGCTAAGTCAATTAAAGATATATCCATCATTGAAATTTTATTAAACACTTGTGTTGCAACTTTTGCATTATCAGTTACAATTATTTGTATTTGTGCCCTAACCACAATAGGTTCTAGTGTATTCATAATTTCACCGTTAA
>Ga0256843_1000418_pt1 | contig 36401 bp, 35 predicted proteins | sample AlvinellametaG_FD_191572 | JGI IMG/M metagenome (GOLD analysis project Ga0256843, IMG submission 191572) | Pompeii worm associated microbial communities from hydrothermal vent at the East Pacific Rise, Pacific Ocean - Alvinella | ecosystem: Host-associated > Annelida > Integument > Unclassified ...
CTCTCTAGTTGTCTATGTGTTGTTGGACGCGTATTATAGCACCTACCTCCCCCTTTGTCAAGTACTTTTCAAAATTTCTTTTAAATTCTTTTGATTTTCTTCTTTACTTACATTATAAAGGGGGTTTGGCTTATTTTTTATGTTGATTATTTTATATATTTAATTGATGTTTTATATGGCAATCCTACCATTTCCCAACCCTCAAAAAGTACTTTGTTTTCAAAAAAATTACTAGGTATAAAAAGGATGTAAAATTATTAGAGTGGCTACCATATCGTTACCATGTATTAAATGAAAAGTCTTGACGTGTCGTGTTTATGGGAATTAGTTATATATGTGGCTCCGGTACGAGGATTCAAACCTCCGGAGCAGTGGACTTAAATATTAAATACTCAAAACTGCCTTCTCTATACGTGTAATTGTCTCACTCACACCTAAAATAGCCATTATCTCATCGAGTCCTGAACCTGTCATCGAGCCCATGAGACTGACACGTAGGGGCATACCAATTTTTCCAAAGCCTATCTCTTTCTCCTGTACAAGCTTCTCCATAACTGAGTGAAATGCCTCTTGTGTGGTAGGTTGTGTGAGGGCTAACATATCGGCAAAGGCATTTAAGATTGCTTTTGCTTCTCCTTTGAAAGCTTTTTTAGAAGATTTAGCATCATACGCTACTGGTGCTATTAAGATAAGCTTGATTTGCTCGGCCAGCTCTACAAGGGTTTTACCTCTCTCTTTGGTTGCATTTAAAATAAGGGGGGCCTTCTCATTCCCCTCTAAGTCCACACCAAAATCTTTCAACAACCCAATAAGTTTTTCATCGGAAGATGCTTTAATGTAGTGGGCATTGAGCCAAAGGAGTTTGTCTAAGTTGTAATTTGATGATGATTTATTGATATTGTTTGGATCAAAAAGTGCAATCATCTCCTCCAAAGAGAAGATCTCCTGATCCCCATGACTCCACCCTAAGCGTACAAGAAAGTTTAAGAGTGCTTCAGGAAGGTACCCCATTGCTTTATAGTCCATAACATCGGTAGCACCATCTCTTTTAGAGAGCTTTTTGCCTTGCTCATTGTTAATCATCGCAACATGGTAAAATTTAGGTAACGCAAACCCTAACGCATTGTAGACGACAATCTGCTTAGGGGTATTGTAGAGGTGGTCATCTCCACGAATGACATCGGTTAGTCCCATCAACGCATCATCTATGGCTACAACAAAGTTATAGGTAGGACTTCCATCGGCTCTGGCAATGACAAAGTCATCTACCTCTGAAGCATCTACACTAAACTCACCCTTAACACCATCTACAAAAGCGATACGCCCCTCAAGTGGTGCTTTAATACGAATCACAGGCTCTACCCCCTCAGGAGGGGTACCTGTAAAGTCACGGTAGCGTCCATCGTAACGGGTACGCTCTTTGTTTGCCATCTGTGTAGTACGAAGGGCATCAAGCTCCTCTTTACTCATATAACACTTATAGGCTTTCCCCTCTTCTAAGAGTTGATCAATATACTTTTTATAGAGGTCAAATCGTTTCGATTGATAGACCACTTCACCCTCATAGCCCATACCGACCCAATCAAAAGCTTTTAAGATGGCATCTTTAGCTTCTTCTGAATTACGCACCATATCGGTATCTTCAATACGTAAAAGAAATTTTCCTTGATTGTGTTGTGCAGTGAGCCATGAAAAAAGTGCTGTTCTTAAACCACCAATATGTAAATAGCCTGTAGGTGAAGGAGCAAATCGTGTAACTGTTGACATATAAAAACCTTATAATTAAATTATGAGATTGTATCGTAAATGAGGTTAAGGAGGATTTTATGCCAGAAATTTTCTGGCATAACGGTAGTACTATTTTTTATCTACTTTTTTCTTGTTTTCTTTAAGCTTCTTTGTTAACTTTTTTTTGGATGCTTTCTTAATATCTTTTTTAATATTAAGTGCTATTCTTTTTCCAATACCCTTTACACGAGTAGTTAAATCATCAAACGACTTAAACTTTCCATGCTTTTTTTCACTTAAAATAAGTGCTGCTTTCTTTGCACCTACCCCATTGATTTCCATAAGTTTCTCTTTATTTGCACTATTTACTTGGCTTATACTCATTGCTGATAAACTTGTTAACGTACATACTAATGCACCTGCTAATACTTTTTTTAACATTCTTTTCCTTTGATGTTTAATTTGGATTTAATATCCTAGAGCAATTATAACCTACTTTTTCTTGTAAACTCAGGTACAATTCTTTGTAATAGTTTTACTTTATCCTCTTCTCTTAATAATATTTTTATATCTTCTTGTAATTTTTCTATATTATAATAGGTAGAATTAGCAATAAAAATAGAACTATATTGTGTCTTTTTTTCACTCTCATCAAGTAATAACTCTTCATAAAGTTTTTCACCTTCACGTAATCCTGTAAAAACTATTTCAATTTCATTCTCTTTACCATACATATGTATCATCTGCATAGCTAAATCTACAATCTTAATCGGTTCACCCATATCTAAAATAAAAAGTTCACCTCCTTTTGCTATTGCTGCTGTTTGCAAGACTAGCTGACATGCTTCTGGAATTAACATAAAATATCTAGTAATTTCTGGGTGTGTTACCGTTACAGGTCCACCTAACTCTATTTGCTGTTTAAATTTTGGAATCACAGACCCACTAGAACCGAGAACATTGCCAAAACGCACAGCAACAATTTCTGTATATTCACTTTGTATATTTTGGGCATAAAGTTCAGTGATACGTTTCGTTGCACCCATTACATTTGTTGGTCGTACTGCCTTATCGGTTGAGATGATAACAACTTTTTGTACCTTAAAGGAAATACTTACATCCATAACTACCTTAGATCCAAATACATTATTGAAAACTGCTGTTTCTTGATTTTCTTCACATACTGGGACATGCTTATATGCAGCTGCATGTATAACAATATCTGGTTGATACTCTTTAAATATCTCTTCTAACAATGGACGATTTGTTATATTTAAAAGTTTTAAAATAGCAGAAGGTATTTTTTCACCTATTTGATATAAATTATATTCTCCATGATCTACTAAAATTAATGACTGTGCTCCAAATCTACTACATTGTAATGAAATTTCAGAACCAATACTTCCTCCTGCACCTGTAATTAAAATGCGTTTATCTTTTACAAAAGCTTCAATAGTATTTAAATCTAAATCTTTAGGATATCTTGCTAAAAGATCTTCGATTGATAAATCCTCTAACCGTTCATGTTGTGAACCCAATAACTTAACTTGCTTAATCTCTTTAACACCTGCTTTGTTTAACTGTATTGCAATCTCTTTTAATCTATCTTGTGTTATTTTTTCAGTAATAATGGCAGCTTTGATATGTTCTTTTTTAATTATTCTCACTAAATTCTTATAGTGAAAAACTTTTATATTATTAATATATGAATCTGTCATATTTTCATCTTCATCTAAAGATACAATAGCAATAGGATAATAGTCTATCTCTCCCTTAAGAGCACTTTGTATCATCGTATTGGTTTTACTATTTACTCCTAAAATCAATGTGGGTTTAATGGATTTGTTACGTTTTCCTTCATTTAAACCTCGTTTGCTTGCACGAAGAATACCTATAAAAATAATAGATAGAAAAAAATCTATAAAAATAACAGAGCGAGGCAATGGAGAAAAAGTCGAAGGAAATACAAAATATAAAAATATAAAAAGTAAATAAGCAAGAAGATGTGCTTTTATCATATTTTTTGTGTCATGAAAACCAAAAAAACGCCAAACTATATGGTAGTTTTTAAAGATGTACAAGAAAAATATTTTTGCACTTACTATCGCTACAAATACTGAAAAAAATGTATTAAAAAACTCTAAAGGAATGGAAAAATTAAATCGCAAAAGATAAGCAAAATAGAGTGAAATTATAGATATCAATATATCCATAACTAAAAAAAACCCTATTCTCTTTACTGCAGTAGGCCGAAATAAATCTTTCACTATAAAACGCCTTTTATAGCATTACAAATATAGCTAATATCTTTTTTCATAAGCTTTGTACCGCTAGGTAAACAAATACCTTGCTCAAAAAACTTTTGAGATGTCCCATCTACAACAGACAAAGCATTTTTAAAAAGAGGTTGCATATGCATAGGTTTCCATAAAAGTCTACTTTCTATATTGTATGTTTTCAGTGCTTCAACAATTTTTAATGGCGAAGTATGTGAAAGAGTCATTGTTGTGAGCCAACGATTTCCTTTACTTTGATCTATCTCAGGCATAAAAGTGATTTCTTGGAATTCAGCAAATTCTTCTTGATACATAGAGAAAATTTCTCTTTTTTTCATTACTCTTTGAGAAAGAACTTCCATCTGGGCAACACCTATTGCAGCTAATACATTTGACATTCGATAATTATATCCAAACTCTTTATGTTCATAATATAGACAATCCTCTTTTGCTTGAGTTGAAAGAAATTTTGCTTTTTCTATCCAATCCTTATTATGGCTCACAAGCATACCTCCTCCTGATGTAGTGAGTATTTTATTTCCATTAAATGAATATACGGACATATCTCCAAAAGAGCCACTCTGTTTTTCTTGAAATAGGGCACCAAGTGATTCTGCTGCATCTTCTATTAAATAAATATTTTCTTCTTTACAAATAGCTATAATTTCATCAAGTTGAGCTACTTGCCCATAAAGATGTGTAATAATTAATGCTTTTGGTTTTTTTGGTGATCTATGTATCGCTTCTTTTAATAATTTGGGTGAAATATTCCAACTACTATCACTATCAACAAATATAGGCTGAGCTTGTTGATACAAGATAGCATTAACTGAACCAATAAAAGTAAAACTAGATGCTAGAACATAGTCTCCTTTTTCTACACCTAACACACGTAGTGCTAAATGTAAACCTGCTGTAGCAGAGCTAAGTGCAAGTGCATAAGGAATTGATGTGTAGGATTTAATACTCTCTTCAAAACGATTGACAAAAGTACCTACTGGAGCAATATAATTACTTTCAAAAACTTCTGCAATATATTGTTGTTCATTGCCACTCATATGTGGAGGGGAAAGGAAAATTTTATTCATATTGATTATCCTATTATTGTCTTAATTATATACCATACATCTTGTTTTAAAGACCAATCTTTCATATATTCTAAATTTATTTGAACTTTATCTGGCCAAATAATTTCACGATTATATTTCTCAGGATTGTCTTGTTTTTCTAAAATCAATTCTTCATCTTTATATTTAATAGATGCTGGACCTGTAATTCCTGGTTGTAATGTTAATATATTTCGTTCTTCTCCCATTAGACAATCTGCAAAACCTGGAACATCTGGTCTTGGTCCCACAAAACTCATCGTACCAAAAAGAACATTAAATAATTGTGGTAGTTCATCTATCTTTGTTTGTCTAAAAAATCTCCCACTTTTTGTAATTCTTTGATCATTACTCGTTGTCACAGTACTTACAATTTCAGAAGAGGGATACATAGTTTTAATTTTCCATACAAAAAAAGGCTTTCCATCTCTACCAATACGCTTTTGTTGAAATAAGCCATTGCTTCGTGTCTCCAATGATGCAATAATCCATGTAATTAAGATAATCCACCACCCTAAAAGAATCCCAAATATTGCTAAAGTAATATCAAAGATTCGTTTTTGTACTACTTGAGTATGGTTCAACATCTATTTTTTCAATTTATAGATTTTACTATAAGGAGAAGAGACAACTAAATCAAAAAGTTTTTTATCATACTTACCAAGAACAAACATTTGAATATAAGTTGAATGAAATGTCTCTTCATCCATTAACAAAAACTTTCCATAACTTTTCATGTAAATAATGATATATTCACCTGATGGATAATAGTTTTTTGTATTTAAAAGGATTTCTTTACTTTTTGTATTTTGTGTTACAATAAACTGTTTTACTTTTTTCTTTATAGCTCCTAGGGAAAGGATACCATTTTGTGTATTAAAACCTATACCATTAGAGAATTCCAAAACTTCTTTATATCTCTTTTTTAGCCTTGTATTGTAAAAATTAATTTTTCTTAATCTTTTCCCTGTATTTAAATCTAAATTTCCAAATACTGCCACCGTAGGAAATATCCCTAGCATCCTATATGGAAGATATAGGTAAATATCTCTAGTCTTTGTAGGTAAACTATACTCTTTTTCTCCTAATTCTAATAAAAAAAGATTTGAATCTATTTTCTTATTTTGGAACAATGTATCTGCAACAGTTGAGTAATTAGAATCTACATAAGTCTCTACCGCCAAACGACTTAAGTTTGCCGCTAAAGTCGGAGAAGTTGTCTGCATTATTTTTGAAATAATAAAATTATCATTATTGTGTTTTCCCCCATCTATCAGTGTTGAAGTATCTGAATAGTACCAAATTGGATATCCATAATCCCACCAACTCAAGGTATAATCTTTTGCATCTGCAATCTTATCTAGTTTAACCAAATCCGTCACCTCTGCATTATTAAAGACCGTAGGAACTTTATATCCTATAATATGCGTAATATTTGGATAAATAAGTCCAGCTGTACACAAGGCAATTACGCTATAACGCCATTTTCTTTCTGCAATAAAAGTTTCTGCAATAATCCAAAAAAGATATACCGCACTCATTGCTGCAACAGGAACTGCATATACGGTAAAACGTAATCCGCCCCATAAAGAAAAAATACCTATTCCAATAAGAGGTAGAGCCAAGATAAATGCACGATGTTTTAGTACAAGAACTATGTATCCCATAAGAGCTATTATTACCCCTACTATAGAACCTGAAGTACGCTTTGCAAATATCTCAAAAGGTATTTTTCCCGCTTCTCGTACTGTTTGATTCACGGCATAAAAATGCAATCCTGTACCTTCTGTACCTGTAACTGTGTAACTAATAACTTTACCTATGATTAAGGAAAAAACATTCCCCATCAACATAAATAACAAAAAACTAAGCCCTGCAAAAATCATTAATTTCTTTTTTTCAAGTGTCTCTTTTTTTAAAAAGAGGTAAATGCCCACTATAAGCGCACATTGGACTAAGTAATTAAAAGGTTTATCTATGCCCAATATACTAAGAGGAATCAAGGATATAAAAATAAGAGTTAATGAAGCATAGGTTACTTTTTCTACCCTATGGTACCACACCATATATATGCCATAGATAATACCCATAGCATACACTATTGCCTGTCCTTGATCATACAAAAAGGGGTAAGAGATAATTGCTATTCCTCCATACAATGTTGAACGTAAATTAAAATCTAAAGTACTTTTAATAAGAAAGAAAAGAACAATCATTGGAGCCATAGCCGAAAACATATCGGTATCATAGTAACCTATCATTGTACGGTTATAGTAACTCCAAGTAATACTACCCAAAAGTGCCGCAAAAACCCCCCATAGTGTTTTCCCATAAAGACGAGCAATTAAAATCATAGGAATTACCACCAAAGAAGAGATAACTGCTGGCATATAGAGGGTAATAGTCTCTAAAGAGAATGGGGTAATTTTAGTAAAGAGTGTTGTAAAAAAAACCGTGCCATAAGCCCAAAAATCAGGAATACGTGGATTATCTTGATGTAGCCCACTCAGTGCTTCTTGTGCACCTGCAGCAAAGAAGTATCCATCATTGGTATTAATCATCAATTGGTCATTCCACATAAATTGTGGGGCTCCTTGAAATTGATATACCCATATCATACGGATTAAAAAACTAAATAGATAGGCGATTAATAGATACCCTACTAATACCCTTTTACTTTCTAAATTTACTTGCATTTCTCTCTATCCTTTTTCATTGTTTTATAACCTTTTCTTTATCGCATTATACAAATAGTTTATAAAATACCAACCACTAAAGAAGATATTTATCTTTTCTATCTTTCGATACACCTGCCAAACATCTTGAACAGCTTTATATTTTTTAGAAGTATTAGATGTTGAAACTATACGATACTTTGCAAGTACTTCATTTAGGCCATATGCAGTTATCCCTTTTTTCATGATTTGCAACCATAAAGCCATATCATGACTAGAACGTATATTTGGCATTTTAAAATCTTCAATCTGCTCTTTGTCTAAAATAACTGTCAAACAACCTATAATTGTATTTTTACAATACACTATATAATCAAGTTCCATTGGAGCTTCTATAGTCTTCAACTCAACTTGTCCATCTTCTGAAAAAGTTGTATAACTTGAAAAAGTAAAAGAATATCCATTCATTTGCATAAAGTCTATCTGCTTTTCTAATTTTCTAGGTAACCAAATATCATCACTATCTAAAAATGCCACATACCTACCCTGAGCTTCAGCTAAAGCAATATTTCTAGCCTCTGCAGCACCTACATTTTTTTCTAAAGAGATAAGTTTGATTTTAGCATTATCTTTTATGAGTTCTTTTATATACTCTACACTATTATCTTCGGAGTTATCATCTACTATAATCATTTCCCAATTTTCGTATGTTTGAGCTAAAACAGAATCAATAGTATCTTTTATAAATCTTTTACTGTTATATGATGGAGTTATTATAGAAACTAAGTTATTTTTCATTTCTTTTATTCCTTTATATATTCTAATCCTTTATCTCAATCTAAAGTGATGTATTACCAAGGATTCAAAAAAGTTTCCACGGTAATCCTCCCTCCTCCTATCTGAATAAGTGGTAGCACATCAAATTTTTGGCATATATAATAACTTTTCATATAACTTTATTAACTTTTGGCTTTCTGAAGTCCAGTTATAATGTTCCTTTGATAATTTCTGATTTAACTTCCCCATTGCAGTCATACCTTTTCGATCCGAAAATAATGATATAATCTTTTCTCTTATTTCTTTAACATTACTCGGATCAACATAAAATGAACCCTCCTGAAAAGTTTCTTTCCAATATGGAAAACTTGACATAATCATAGGTTTTCCACAAGCCATATATTCAAATGGTTTAGTTGCTAAAGTATTTATATGATTAGGAACTGATAAAAAAGTTATTATCCCTATATCTGCTTGCTGAATATACCTAAAAACATCATACGCTTCAACTACACCAAAGTACCTAACATTTCTACATCCTGCCTTGATTTTATCTTCTAAATCTTTTTCTTGAATAGGACCCAGTAACCATAACTCGTACTGTTCTAATGTTTTTATTGCTTCAAGGAGTTCATAAATACCTCTGATTTTTGTCATATTCCCCACAAAAATAATAGAGGGTTTACCTTTTCTAATATTTACCTTTTCTAATGTCTCAAAATTTGGGAGTATTGGAAAATTCCGTAAAGTAATTAAATTTTTATGGGTAAACTTTTTACTAATATCTGGTCGTGCCGTAACAATTGCATCAAAAAATCTAACACTATTTTTTTCAAAAATATCAAAAACTTTAGATAAAAAAATCTTTTTAAACCTAGACTTGATATATGGTTTAGACAAAATAGAAGCTGCATTATTTTCATGGATATCGTAAACAACTGTTTTCCCAAGTATTTTCAAATACAATCCTGTAAAAATAAGTTCAGGATCATGGAAATGATAAATATCAGCATCAACTTTACGACAAACTTTTATCATGTCTAGCAAGGATGTTTTAAAAATTCTTTTTAATCTGCCCGCAGACTTTTTATAACCAATAATTTTTACCTTATTAATAAGTTGATTCTCCACACCTGCTACAATTAAAGAAATGTCATATCCTCTATCAAAAAGTGTCATTACCTCTTTATAAAAAATTCTATTGTCATTTTGAGGATGAACTGATGTCATATGTACTATTTTCAAAAAAACTCCTTCAACAAGTCTTGGCTATTTAATGTTTTAAAATTTTGAAGAAGATACTCAAAGTTTGTTAAAGATGTTTGACTTAGTGTTTTTGGATGCATTACGTAAGAAAGTATTTCCCTATTTTTTATTTGTTTGAGTGCTTTTTTAAACATGTAGCTAGATTGGTTTTCTATTGTAGCTTTTCTTAAATTTTTAGAGAATGCTCTTTTTATTCGATTTCCTCTAACTCCCGAACTTTTTAGCCCTTTTCCATCTCCAAAACATTTCTCTTTCTTTAATTTATTAATCACAGTATTAAGGACTAAATCAAATCCATGCATTTCAAATGTAGTAACTGGTATTTCTAAAAAATTTCCTTGTGGATTCTCAATAAGCACATCATTTTCAAATTTATAAAACTCCTTATTTGGAGCATTCAAAAAATCATAATAGTGTAAGGGTAATTCATTTTGACTAAATCCTCCTAAAACAGACATGTCTATCTTTATATCATTTTCTAAAAAAGCTTTTTTTAGCGGTTGAAATGGAGTAATAGACCATCCACCAGCTCTAAAAGCAATAGGTTTGATACCAGTGATAGCTATTAAAAGATTTTGTGCCTCATTAAAAAGTTTTACAATCTCATTATCTTTTAATGAATGTAACCTATAGTGTTCAAATGATTTAAATTTCCACTCATCATCACCTTTAGGTTCAGCATCCATCCATTGAGGATGAAGATGTAACTCAATACTTGATCCTATTGCAATTATTTCTTTAAGTTGCCTAGAAATTATTTCTAAATCTGGATGATTAAATCTTTTTAACGCTAAGAGATAAGTAGTATCAACAAAAAATATAGCTTTTGCATTATATTTCTTAAGTAGTCGAATAATCTCATTAGTTGGTTTTAGTATAGAATTTTCTGCGCTACCACTCTTTTTACCTAAAAAAAGCTCATAATCAAAAGTTAAAATTACTTTTCGCATTTTAATAACTCCTGTTCTATAGCATCACCTAAATAATGTTGAGACTTTAATCTAAACAGCATCTTTTGAATCTGTATCATTAATAAAACTTTTAGTGGTTTTAATTCATATTTCCATAAATAACCATTGTGCAATTCTCCACCAAATCTACTTTTAAACCGTTGAATTCCTTCCAATTTTGTACCTTTTTCTACATTTGGTCTAGCACCCATAAAATCATATTTCTTAACACCCAATTTTTTTAACTCTAACATTGTATAATAATGCATATAATTCAAACTTCCTGTATGTGGTCTAGCTATACTTCCTCCATGAAGGTAATATGCACCAAGATTATTAAAAGCTACTACAGCACATCCTTGGATAACACCTTCCTTCTTCGCTATATAAAATTTTGAAAACTTCTTAGTATTTGCAATTTCATTTTTTGAGACATACGCTCTATTCTGCCTATGCATAGTTTCTTTTATCATATTAAAAATAATATTTATATCTTCAGTTTCTTCAATAACAACACCATCTTTCATTGCTTTCTTAATAACGTTTCTATGCTTAGAATGAATATTTTTCAATAACTCATCTTCACTTAGCTCCAAGTTGACTATCCAGCTACCCCATGCTATATATCTTGAATCCTTAGGCAAAGATTTAAAGACTGCACTTGCTAACGGCTGAGCAATTAAATCTATATTTAACTCTTTTGATTTTACTACAACCTTATCTAAAAAAAGCTCTTCATTTCCTTCTTTTACTACCACTATATTGGTAGTAAATACCAACTTAGAAAATATTGCTCTTTTATCTATATAAAATGGAAGAATAAATGAGTCACTTACAAACCACCCATAGTTATCTGACTTAGTTTGCAAAAACTCTTCTGTGCCAAATATTGATAACCATTCTTTAAAATTATCACTAGTTTTTACTATTTCAATATTCAAATTCTTTTACCTTTTTAAATAGATACGCCATTTTTTCATGATTATCCTCAATAGGGAGCTCAACCACACATTTATCAATTTTTTTTGCATTTGGAAAACACTCTAAATTATTACTTAATAAATTATAACCATTTGAGACATAAATACTATTTTTTAGCATATAGTTTATAAAGCTCTGAGCCAATTTATCTCTATTAAAAAGCAAAATAAACTTATGGTTATTTGGTTTACCTCTAAGAGAATGAATAACTCTAAAATATCTATTATCTTTAAACTCTACTATAAATTTATCATGATACAGCTGTCTAAAAGTAAATGATTCATTCAAAATTCCACCAAGTATCTCTTTTTCAAACTTACAGATATCATCATCTATGATGTCTATAAACTTTAACAGAAATCTTGAAAAGAGATTAATAGATTTTACCAGCAAATTAGACATTTTCTCATAAATTTTATAACGATTATTGTCAAAATCTAACCATTTAAAGTAGTGCACTAGACAATGTGTTCTTCTTTTAATATCAATCTCATTATTTGCCCAAAAAAAACTACCCAAATGCCCTGCTGTTGGCTTACCTGGACTAAAAGAGAAAAAACCAGCATCACCAAATGTTCCAATATCTCTATTCTTTAACTTTGCTCCAAAGCTTTGAGCAGAATCATCAATCAAAAAAATATCTTGCTCTTTGCAATACTGTTCTATTTTTATCATGTCCGCAGGATTACCATACATACTTGCAACAAGTAGCGTATTTACACTATATTTAGCAGCTTGTAATTTTATAGAGTCCAATGATGCGTTTAAATCTTCACTCTCAATATCATAAAGTATTGGTTTAATATTAAGTCTTTTTAAAGGAACTAAAACACTATCACAGATATAAATAGGAATTAAAATTTTTGTGATATTTAAATTTTTTAAAATATGATAAATAGATGCTTTTCCACTAGAACTATAGTACCATTCTCTATTAGTTCTTTGATTTAAATTTTCAATATTTAAAGATTTTTTAGTAAATCTTGGAGGCATAAAGATTTTAATTTGCACTAATACTCCTTAAATAACTATCTACTTCTTTGATTCTATTTTGCATAGCCCAATTCTCTTTATCTTTTATAATATTTGATTTTATATTTCCTAAATAATCTCTATCTAAAAAATTCCTTATTGCATTAGACAAGCCTTCTATATCATTATACTTACACGCTATACCATAACCATTATTATTAATAATATCCCTTCCATCACCATCAGGCAAAGCCCCTATCATAGGTAATCCTAAATTAATATATTCATATATTTTAGAGGGAACACAAGCACCTAAATAATCATTTGCTAAACTTACAAACCCTATATCAATATTTTCAATCATAAATTTCAAAAATTCATCATGTGGTATAAAATCTATAAATTTTATATTATTATCTTTTATATTTTGAAGTGGTTTATAGTTCTTATAGTTACCAATAAAATATATTTCTATATTATTATTTTCTAAGTTTTTGTAAAGCTCATATAAAATTTCAGGCTTTTGGGTAATACTCATATTGCCAACATAAGCAATAGTTAACTTTTTATTAACTTTTTGTATTGAAAATTTTAAATCTACTTCAGAAATATACCCAAAATAATTATTTACTATTTTATTATGAAATTGAGGATATTTTTTTTCTAAAGATATTTTATTTGAAATTGAGGATGTAATAATTAAATCACTATTTTTTAAATATTGTTCTTCTTTCTTTTCTCTATTAATATGAAACTTATTATTTAATTTTAAATTATGGACCAGACTATAATCAATAGGATCTCTAAAATTACCTACAAATTTACAATGTATTTCATCCTTTAATAGCGATCCTAGCTTTATCATACCAAGCTCTCCACCACTAGTAGCAAAAATTATATCTTCTTTCTGAATTTTATCTTTTAAATATTCCCATGCATTTTCAATCCATTTATCAAGATAGTCTTCATAAATTCCTACCCTTTCTAATAATGAATCTAATTTTTGAACATGTCTTTGCAGAAAAGGTATTTGAATAATATCATGTTCAATTATTATTTTCTTTGAATTATAATTTGGCATGACTACTATAATGTTCCATCCGAGTTCTTGAAGATATTTAACCGCACCCAAGCGCATTAGTGTTCCACCACTTTTTTGATAAGGATAATAAGAACGGGTTAAATAATATAGTTTATTCTTCATTATGTATTTCCCATTTATTTTTCCATTTATATACTAAATAAATTCTCCAAATTAAAGACCAATCATTTAATTTATTATTTTGATATTCTTGATATAAAGTATCAACTCTTTCTTTATCAATAAAGTTAAAAATTCCATTAATTTTGATATCTTCAAATACATTATCAAATTCATCTTTTAAAATTGTCTTTTGCCATACTTCTTGAGGTGAAATAAATCCCATTTTATCTTTTCTATTTAATGTACTATCAGGAATTTTATATTTCGCTATATCTCGAAGAACAATTTTTGATAGTCCATCTTTAATTTTACTACTATTTTTTAATGAAAATGCACTTTGGACTAATCTAAAATCTAAAAAAGGCAACCTACTCTCAAGTGAAAATCGCATAGAATTTCTATCTTCATATCTAAGATATTCTTTTAATGCTGAAAATGTTAAACTATTCCATAATCCATTTTTAAGTAAATCATTATATATTTTCTTTTTTTTATTTATTTTAAACTTTTTACTAAATAATTTATATTTATCAGGTTTACGCATATAATTACTCAAGAAATGGATAAGTAATTGTTTAAGTAATATATGTTTTCCAATATTTCTATTTTTTGTAAAAAAACAAAATTCTTTCCAAAACAATGAAAATTTTAGTGTTCTTAAAAGTTCCAATAGATAGATATAATAATACTCTGTATAACCTGTAAAAATTTCGTCTGCCCCTTGCCCATTTAAAAGTACTGTAGTATTTGTATTATTTTTAATATACTTATATATTTCATATTGAGAAAATACTGCTAAACTTCTAAATGGTTCTTCTTGAACATATATCAACTCATCTATTATATGAATAAAAATTTCGGCTTGTGGATATATATAATGTTTTTTTAATTGAATATTATCTGTTGTAAATTTATCTATATATTTTTTTTCACTAAATCTTTCTTCTTTGAAAACAGCAGAAAATGTTTGAAATTTATTACTATATTTTTCTTTATTTATTATTCCAAGAATAACTGATGAATCTATTCCTCCACTTAGTAATGAACCTACTTCAACATCTGATCTCATTCGTAATTTTATAGCACTATTTAGTTTTTTAGCTATATTCTTTTTTGAAATATTAAATTCATCTTTTAACTTCCAATATTGTAATATCTTTATATTTTTTTGAGAATATTTCATATAACTATTTGGTTCTAACTGTAAAATATTTTTAAATAATGTATATTTACTATGATCTATATAGTTAAATCTTAAATACTCATATACCATCTGTTCATTAGAATACAATCTATCTATAAACGATGACACAAATTTTATCTCACTGCCAAATATTAAATTGTCATCGATAATAGAATAATAAAGTGGCTTTATCCCAAATCTATCACGAGTAAGTAAAATAGTGTCATTCTTTTTATCATAAATAGCACTTGCCCACATACCATTAAATTTATTAAAAGCATTTACTCCCCAACAGTGATATGCCTTAAGGAAAACCTCTGTATCACTATCAGTCTCAAAACTATATCCTAACTCCTTAAGTTCTTCTCGTAGCTCAATATAGTTATATATTTCACCATTATAAACTAAATATAAGTTTTCAAATACAAATGGTTGATGTCCTGCCGAAGTTAAATCAATAATACTTAATCTTCTATGTCCTAAAATTAATGAAGAGGGTTTTTCATTGTAAATAAAATTTCTATTGTACAGTTCCTTTATTGTATCATTACCAATTAAATGTTCTATTTCATTATTATTATTTTTATATATAAAGCCCTCATCATCAGGACCTCTATGAGATATCTTGAGATGAGCATCATAGTATTTTTGTGTATTTATTTTATTCTTATAAGAAAAAAATCCTGTTATTCCACACATTATTTATATATCTCCTAAACCAAATATTAATACTGTAAGGATAAAAATCATTATATAACTTATGCTAGTAAATAAACTATACTTTTTACTCATATGCTTAAAACTTAAAATTTGCATTACTGTGGAATACAAGAATAATCCTATAAAACTAGCAAATGCAGCTCCTACTATTCCATAAAGAGGTATTAACCACCAATTTAGTAATGCATTGGTTCCAAATGAAAAAAATGCTAAAAATGGGTAAAACCATACCTTTTTATGAAACCCTAAAATTAATGAAGGTATTTTATAAAACCCTCCCATCATAAACCCTGCCATAACAAAGGGCATTACACTCTTAGCTTCGTGATAATTATCATTTGAAAACATACTGACAATCCATGGACTAAGATATGATATCGTCACTGTTATTATAAGTAAACCAATATAATATTGATATGAAAAACATTCAAGCTCATCACGTGCTTTTTCATAATTTTCTTTCATACCATTATATACTTTTGGTAATATTGCTTGAGATATTGCCTCATAAACCATTGATAAACCTTGCCCTAACATATATCCAAGGGTATAGACGCCAACTGCACTATCTCCTATATAATGCTTTATAAATATTCTATCTAAATAGATAAATGCAATACCTTGAATAGCTGCTATCATGCTAGGTAATGTCAGTAAAAAAGTCTCTTTTGCCATAGCCTTGTTAAAGACAAACTTTAATTTAAACAAATTTTCTTTTGAAAATTCTTTAAGCAGTGTAAATATATTTAAAAAATAACCTAATCCTTGCCCATTCATACGACCAAATATGCCTAAGTGAAATACAGATATAAAAATAAAGGAACTAAAATGATTTATAAAAGTTTGAAAAATAGTATGCTTTAAAACTGAAGTTGATTTATGCTCATTGTACAAGACTCTAGTTAAAAAACTTACATAAACGCCTAAAATGCCAGTCAACAATGTAATTATATATATTTTTTGACTACCTACTTGAATCCAATTAGATACAAAGTCCATTAAATTAAAGCCAATAACTAAAACAACTAATACAATAAAACTAATAAACCAAAATATAGTACTGAGATACTCATCTCTTCTTGTATCTCTATAATCAAAATAAAATCTAGTACTTCCAGAGTCAAGGTTTAATGATGCAAATGTCATAATATACTTCAACATTACTAAATACAATGATAATATTCCAAATTGTGCCGGAGAAAATACGGTCGTATAATACTTTGTCATTAGCATAGTAGTTCCCGAAGCTATTACCGACCCTATAAGATATCTTGAAGCATGTTTTAATATCGTATTAACTATTGTCATCTATCAAGTCACTATACATATCTTGATAATTTCTTGCAAAATCACTTTTATAATCTAGCTCTTTCCATCTATTTGGAAAAATAGTTTTTGATAAAAGAATTTTTAAGTTTTGTTTGAAAGCTCTTTGATAAATATCTAAACTATACATAATCTTCTTTTCTGGTTCCCTATAAACTTTTATAATTTCATTTGCAGCTCTTTTATAATTCTGACCATCACTATATTCTATAACATCAGCAACTATTTTTTTTCTTTCTTTTTTCAATAATTGAAATTTTTTAATAGTTTTAGTATTAAAATATTCATCTATTAGATTTTGAGCTTCTTCAGCTGTTTGGACTATAGGTGAACCTTTATATATATCTTTTCTTACAAAATCATATCCAGATGGATTAATTAAAAATGTTTGCTTCCCCATCAGCCAAGCTTCTAAAGAAGTTGTAGTTTCATATCCTATCCAAAGGTCAGAACTACTTATCAAATCACTTATATGATATTCATTATTTTGATTTATATTTGATATAAATACATTAGTGTAGTTTTCAAGCCCATAAAATTCATTTTTCTTAAAATCAATTGTTCCAGGATGATATCTAAGAATAAATAATATATCTTTATTATTTTCTATTAATTGTTTATATATATATTGGAGTTTAAATAAATCATTACGATACATCTCAATTTGTTTTTCTCCTACTAATTTTATATAATGATCTTTAACTTTCTCAAAATAATCTCCAAAATAATGATCAAATCCCCATGCTGCAATACCTATTATTTTCTTATACTTAAGTTTTATTTTTTTTAAAAAATAAAACTTATCATAAAATGATAATAATGTATATCTATCATATCCTGTTCCACCTACCGTACAAAACTTATTTTGAAATTTTGGAAAATCTTTTATAAAATAATTTTCTCCTCTTCTACTCCATAATAATATTTTATCTACATATAATTTATTATCTTTATTTACACCAAACAAAGCTTCTTTTGTATTATTTTTTGAAGTATTACCTTCTGAGATAAAAGTAATAACTTTGATTCCATACTGGTAGGCTAATTTTACTACTTCATGATTAACATTTGATCCTTGATAATTCGATATAATTATCATCTTTGGTCTATATTTTAATATATAGTAATATGCATTGAAGATACTGAATGTCATTATATTAATGTTATAATACTTTTTTAAATATATTAAAGTTGGCATAACAATATGCAAATCCCTATCACTATTTGGCCATTCAAAATTCAAAATATCTATACTAATAACTTTTCCTTCACAAGGTTATCCACTATATCATAAAGCTCCCAAATTGAGACATGCATTTTCTCAGCAATATCCAATAAACTTAATTTACCATCACAATATGTTAATACATTCATCATATCTTTAACTATACTCTTAGTTTCTTTTGTACTTATTGTAGGATATAAGCCTCTTTTTCCTAGCTGTGGTTCTCCCAATACATTCACTTTGTAACTAATATTATTTTCAAGTGTTTCTATTACTTTAACATATATTTCATAAGCTCCATTTAAACCATCAGGACTAATATAATCTAAATTGTCTAAAGATGTATGGTACTCTTTATATTCTCCATATTTTGTTCTCATTATAGAACATACAGCCAAGTCAATACCTGGAGCACAATATTGTCGTTCATCACTTCCTCTATCGTCTAAAAAACTATACTCCTTATAATCATGCACATGATGCTTAAGCACATGTCTTGATACTTTATCTGCTAAAGTATTGCCATTCCTTGAAGGTAAAAAAGAATATGCATTATTATCACCAATACAAGTTAATACAAAACCTGCTTGAATATTTTTTTTCATTATATCTAAATATTTACTAAGATACATAATAGAACCTATTGTTTCAGGTATAAAAATTATTCTATATGAATATCTCTTATTTTTTAATAATTCTATATATTTTGCTAAGTATGTAGTAACTGTAGGTCCTGAAAGTTCATTGTTACCCATAGATGGATGACATATATAAGTAGATAAAAATATCTCTTCTGTAGTTTTACCTTTTATCAAAAGTTCACCATAAGTTAAAGAACCATCTTTCAATATACTATTAATATAAACTTTATATTCTCCATCCTTTAAAGTTCTTCGTTGCTTTTCCGATATACAAAAACCCCATCTTTCTTTATAGTAAGATGTAATATATGGAATAGCTTCAGGAAATTCTGGTAAAGAATATAAATGATTATTTAATTCATCTAAATTTAATACTTTATTTATAGGTATAGAATATCCCATTAAATGAAGATTATTTACGGTAATGTCACATATTTTATTACCATCGGGATCCATAATATATGCTTCTTTACAGTTCCACTCTTTCGGAATAGTCCAATCAAAACATTTAGTACCAGTTGGTACTTCATGTATCTCAAGGTCAGGTAGTTCTTTTTTGAGTATATTTAAAGTTTTTCTAACTCCATCCCCTGTTAAACTTCGGTTAATCGGGAATAATTCTTTACATAAATCATATATTTTTTCGCCTATCATAAATCATTCTACCAATACATTTTTATTATTTTTAAATAAATATGAAGATACATTTTTATGAAATATATTTTTAGATTTTTCATATTTATTTACTATTTCTAAATGACCCCCTATATAATCAGCATGAATATGAGTATTTAAAATATATCTAACTGAGAGTTCATCTTTTTTGATATATTTTTCATATTCATCGATATCTCTTCTTGGATCTACAATCACAACTTCTTTACTAGCCTCATCTCCAAATATAAAAGATACATGATCTAAATCTTTATCTATGCATGTTTCAAATATTATATATTCACATAACTAATAGTTATATCTTACTATTAATATATTTAACTATACTATCTATTGATTGAAGATATTTTAAATCTTTATCTGGGATTTTAATATTAAACTTTTCTTCTAACAGTAAATATACATTTACCACATCTAATGAATCTACTCCTTGATCAGATAAAGAAATATCATTTTTCATGTCATTTACCTCACCTAATACTTCTGCTTCAGCTATTACTTTTATTACATCCTCAATTGTTGCTTTCATTATAATCCTTTATTTTTTCTAATATAGCACTTCCCCAAGAAAGTCCTATTCCATAAGCACATAATACCATTTTTTGATTATTATCTTTATAAAGCTCTTTTTCTAAAATTAATGGTACTGCTGATGATACTGTATTACCATACTCATACATATCAAAAGGTACTTTATTTTTACTTATTTTTAATCTTTTTCTTATAGTATCTACTATGTATTTACTCCCTTGATGCAATATATATTTATCAATATCTTTATCTTCTAGGTTATTATTTTCTAAAATAGACTTAATATGTTTTGGTATTGTAGTGGCAGTAAAACTAAATACTGCTCTCCCATTCATATAAAGTGTTTCATCACAAAGTATTTCTTTGTATGCACTACCATTTGTACCAAACATAAAACTCTTTGGTATATATAATGAATTATGGCTTATATATGTAACTGTCGCACCATCTCCAAAAATCAAATCCGTATTTTTGTCTTCATGATTAATAATTTCAGAATACGGATCGGCTGTAAAAAGCAATCCATGGTTAAGCCCGTTTACTTGCATAAAAGACAAAATATTAGATAACCCATAAATGTAACCACTACATCCAAGTGAAATATCAAAGCAAGCACAATTTTGGGATAATTTCAGCTTTCCATGTACTATTGCTGATGTATGAGGTATGTTAAAATCTGGATTTTGTGTAATAACTATCACGCAATCAATATTATTTTTATCAATATCTAGTTTATGTATTAAATTAGCATAAGCTTTAATACATAAATCGGATGCCTTTTCATCATCTTCTTTTATAGTATGATATTTTACACCTATTTTATTTTCTATGAAATCATCATCTAAATTAAATTTATCTTTTTTATCATAGTTTGATATCTTTTTATTTGGTAAATAACTTGCTATTTGCTTTATGCCTAACATTTTATCAACTCCCTATACTAAACTAAAATATATAAATCCACAAGATTTATTCTTTATAAAAATTTCAGTTTTTGTTAATTTAAAATTAAAATTTGCTTTTAATACAAGTTTTAATGGATAAGCTTTATTTGTTGGAATATATGAAATTTGAAATCTTGTAAAATACCATTTACCACTTATCTGTGGAAATAAGTTTTCCAATAAATATTTATTAATTGCTACTGTATTTTCTACAAAAGTAAAAGAAGTCTCTTCCATAAGAGACACTTCTTTTTTATCTATATTCAGCTTAGATAATTTATAGATATCTTCTTCTGGATATTTATATCTACAATTGATATTATTAGTATTTTCAAAACCATATAAAATATTTCGCTTATTATTTTTATCAAAGTATTTACATACAAACTTTATTGTAGCCACATCTTCCGGCTTTACAAAGGATAAATCAATATTACGTTTAGCTATACCATGAAATGATAAATCAAACTTTTCATCTATCATATTTTCACCTAATTTTTTTATTAATTGATTATAAATATCTGTGCCATGGATATAAGTTCGACTGCCCTTAAAACAAAATTTAAAATCTATTTTTTCCTTCATATTAGCTCCTGTATGGTTTACTTTTAGGCTCTTCATCAAGCCAAGAATATATATCTTTTTTCAAATCAACTATTGTAGAATTAAAAAAATCTTTCATATTATAACTATAAATAGTACCTTTTCCAATTTTAGCTTTATTTATAATATTATTTTTTTCAAAATTAGCCATAAAGTTTTTATTTATATTTCTTTTTAGTTCCATATTCATGTATGTTACAGGCAAATAATAATTTTGATATTTAATTTTATTTTTTATTTTTATTGGATGGTAAAACTCTTTTGTATATCTATAAGGAACATTCATTACTACTTCAGAATGATGTACAATACTGCAAGTAAGGTTTGGTGGCATACCAATACTTATAGTAAGAGTATTATAGCAATCCAACATTTTATCATATGGGCTATCTATTCCATAAGGATGTTTCGTATTATTTGTACATATATATTCAGCTTTTGGTCCGATAGCACAGAAAGAAGTAAAGGGATGAAAACTTTGAACACTATCATTTAAACTTAATAAATAGTTGGCAATAACCCCATGCATGGATTTAGTTTTTTTCCATTCAAACGGTATATCTGTATTTATCAGTTGATGTGTAAAAGTTGAGGTTACAATAGTAACATCTTCTCCAACTATTTTTTTTATATATGTTATATAAGTTTTAAGAGTATCTTCTTTATTCTTAAATTCCCCTTTACCAAAATAAGCTAAATTACCAGTTATAAAGATAACTTCATGCTTATCTTTAATTACTTTTTTCAATGAGAGATATAACGCTTTTTTTGTATAATTAAATTTCATTTACTCTTTCCCCGAATCTATAATCTTTTTTTACTTTTTTCCCAAGTACATAATGAAGATATTTAGGGTGCATTCCATAACCTGGTCTTACACTTCTAATGTTCTCTTGGCTAAATACTTCGCCCTTTTTTATGTCTTTAGAGACATAGAGGCTCCTACTAAATTGGCGTGAATTTTTCTTCTTTTGTGTCATACTATAGTCCACTTTTCCAAGAAGTTTTTCTGCATCACGAACTGCATTTATCATCTGAGCAAACTCCTCTTTATCCATAGAAAAGTCAGCATCAGCACCACCGATGGATTTATCAAGTATAAAGTGTTTCTCTATCACTTTTGCACCAAGTGTTGTTGCCACAACTGGAGCAGTTGCACCTAATGTATGGTCAGAAAAACCACTTATAACTCCAAAAGTTTGAGCAAGATTTGGTATCATAGAGAGATTTGCATCTTCTAGTGACGCAGGGTAAGCACTTGTACACTTTAGAAGAATTATCTCTTCATTTCCTACTCCACGACAGATTTCAACAGCATCTTGTATCTCTTCTATAGTAGCGATACCTGTAGAGATGATGATAGGTTTCATCTTTGAAGCAGTGTATCTTATGAGTTCATAGTCTGTTATCTCAAATGAAGCTATCTTATATGCTGATGGATTTAATGTTTCTAAAAAATCAACTGCACTTTTATCAAAAGGGCTTGAAAATATATCTATACCTATCTCTCTTGCATAAGAAAAAAGCTCCTCATGCCACTCCCAAGGAAGATAAGCTTCTTTATAGAGTTCATATAATGTTTTATCATCCCAAAGAGTTCCCCCTTTTATGATAAAATCTTCTTTATTACTATCTAGGGTGAGAGTGTCTGCTGTGTAAGTTTGTAGCTTGATAGCATCTGCACCTATCTCTTTTGCAGCTTTTATAGTCTCTTTTGCTATCTCTATCTTTCCACCATGATTTGCACTCAACTCAGCGATGATGTAAACGCCATCTTTTTCTAAATTAAAATTACCTATTTTCATATTTTCTCCCACTTTTTATTAATTTTAAGCTATTTTCAAATCCTTCATTATAAAGTAAATCAAAGATTCCCATATATGGAATAAATTCATCTCCTAATTGTGTATATGTTGGATGATTATAATATTGATAATATATATTTATTTTATTTTTAATAAATTGAGATTTTTCTTTTTCCAAGTACTCTTTTGACCCGAATGGTGATATATATTCTGTTGCATTGAAGTGATTACAAATATCTAAAACTAACTCTCCTTTAGCTGTATCTGTTTTATAATCTGTTTCAGAGAGAGTTATAAATTCTGTTGTAATATTTAGTTTAGATGATATTTTTTTTATTATATTTAAATGATACTTATTTAGTAGTTCTGTTTCATAGAAAACCAACGCTTTTATATAATCATTTACTTCAGTATAGTAATGACTCTTTTTATAGTTTTGCTCTAATGTTCTAAATAACTTTTTTTTAAAATCAAATTTTCTAAAATCCATTAAAGTATCTTTAATCAGTAATTCACTTTTTGATTTGTTCTTTTGAATAGGTATAGAAACCATTAACTCTTTATTTTGAACTTTTATTTTATTTCTAGTTTGCCAACTCTGTTGATTTAACTGTACAGTATCAAGAAAAATAAACTTATCTACATACTCAATTAAATCAAAATATCCAAGCCACGGATTAAATGTTGGTTGCATAATTGCTATCTTCATCTGTTAACTCCTTTTAATTGTTTTAATAAAAAATTAATTTTTTCTTTTAGCTTTTCTATATCAAAAATATCTAAAGCTAAATAATTATTTTGAACTAAATACTGATACATGTACTCTTGATTATCAGCTGTTTTTATTGCTATAAAAGGTAATTCCATAAAAATAACTTCATTTAATGTGACGCTAGGCGTTATAATTGAGAAATCACTAGTTCTCATAAGTTTTGCGATACAATTGGAGTTTATATTTAGATTAATCCACTTTTTTTCTTCAACATAATTTTCTAATTGTAATAAATTAGCATTCGCATTAGTTGTTACTAAGTCAACTTCAATATTCTCAAACTCTTTTAAAACATTTAGTATATCTATATTGATATTTGAATGATCACTACCACCTATAGCTAAAAAAACTTTTATTTTTTTAGTGATGATTTTAGATTCTTTTTTTGCTTTTATAAACTCTTCTCTCAAAAGTGTATACTCTTTTCCACATCGTACTTCACAGTTTTTGGGAACTAAAGCTTCATATCGTTTTTTATCTCCTGATATATTATGATTGAGAAGTATATCACAATGGTGTTTCTCATAAGTATCATCAAAGACCATAAGATGAACATCAGTTTCCTCTTTTAAAGTTTTTTCAAACATATAATCAATATTATAATGGTCAATTATGACCATTCCAACCGAAAGTTTTTTCACAACCTCAATCAATTCATGAACATCATTTGAATCTAAATTTTGAACCCTATAACCACTCTCTAAAATTTTAGAATTCAAGTTGCCTTTTAAATCTTGTGTAGCAAATATGACTTTACTCTGTATATACTGCTCTGCTAAAACCAAATCACGCATAATATGTCCGGTACCAATGGTAGATGAGGCATCTGCTCGGATAAGGATGGTTTGCATTATTTTACCTCTTGTAAAACTTTATACATTATTTCTGCTTGTTTCCAATCTTCTAAAGTATCAATATCTTGAACCAAGTATCTAGGTAAGACAACCGGTATACTATCTTGACCAAATGGAATATCCGAAAAATTATTATTTAAATTTTCCCAATAAAATTGTCCTGCATCTTGATACGCCTCTTCTAAATCTTGACTTCTTGTAGAAAAATATTCAGGATTAAACATCTGACATCGTCCATTTTCATTAATTTTGAAGGTTCGTTGCACAGGAAAAGGCATAGATGCAACACTAAATGCCATATGTGCCTCTGAAGTTCTTAATACATTGAACCCCTCAATAAGGTATTTAGTTTGTAATAATGGTGCGGTTGCATAAATAGTGCACATATAATCATATTTTTTATTATTGGTTTCTAAATAATTCAATGTATGTTGAATTACATCACCTGTTCCTACAAAGTCATCGGAGAGCTCTTTAGGACGAAGAAATGGTACTTCTGCCCCATATCTTCTTGCTATTTCTGCTATTTCTTCATCATCTGTTGAAACAATAATCTTGTCAAAAAGTTTTGATGCTTTTGCTACTTCAATGGAGTAAGCGATAAGGGGTTTACCAAAAAAATCTTTTATATTTTTTCTGGGTATGCGTTTACTTCCTCCACGAGCGGGAATGATAGCTATAGCATTTTTAATCATTTAAAATCTCCATTAATGACTCTATAACATACTCTTGTTCTTCATCACTTAGGAGTGGATACATTGGGAGTGAGAAACACTCTTGATAGTATCTATCCATATTTGGAGTAGTCTCATTTCCATATCCTAAACTTTTATAGTATGGCTGTTTGTTAATTGGAATATAATGAAGTTGTATGCCGATATTTTTCTCTCTAAGTTTGCCAAAGAGTTCCTCTTTAGATAGTTTAAGTGAGTTGAAATCGACTTGCACTACATAGAGATGGTAAGATGATTTTCCATCAAATCTATAGAGAGATTTTATAAGTGTATCTTTAAACGCAACATCATATCTCTTTGCTATCTCAAATCTTCTCTCTACAAACGCAGGAAGTTTTTTAAGTTGTGAGAGACCTAATGCACACTGCATATCTGTGATGCGGTAGTTAAAACCTAACGCTTGCATCTCATACTCCCACGGCTTCATATCTGGTGTTTTTACCATACCATGGTTTCTTAGAGTAAGAAGTTTTTCAAATATCTCTTTTGAGTTTGTAGTTATTGCTCCACCCTCTGCTGTTGTAAGGTGTTTGACTGGATGAAAAGAGAATATACTTGCATCAGAGTTCACACAACTACCGGCTTTTATACCATCATACACAGCACCTATCGCATGAGCATTATCTTCAAGTATAGTAATATCATATCTCTCTTTAATGTGTTTGAGCTTCTTTTGGTTTAGCATATTTCCACTAAACGCAACACCATAAAGAGCTTTTATAGAGCTATCCTCTTTGAGAGCTTTTTCACATAGGTCTAAATCTATATTTCCATCTGAAGCAATATCTATAAAAATAGGCTCTGCGTTTGCATAGAGTATAGAGTTTGATGTTGCTAAAAAGGAGTTTGGAGTAGTTAAGACTCTATCACCTTTTTGTAGAAGTGTTAGAGAGATAAGATGTAGAGCCGCTGTTCCATTTGATACTACAACACAATATTTTGCTCCACAAAAAGAGGCGAGTGCCTCTTCAAACTCTTTTACTTTTGGTCCAGTAGTGAGGTAGTTTGAGTGAAGAGTCTCTACAACACTCTCTACATCTTCTTGAGATATAGACTGCCTACCATAGGGGATAAACTCCATTACTAAAGCTCTTCTTCCATCGCTAAAAATTGCTCACGAGTAAGCCACTCAGTATTGTTTCCTGAGTTATACTCAAAACCTATTCCAATATCTTGACCTTTTTCATTAAGTTTATTTATCTTAAAATCAACAGCTTGTGTAAATTGAATAGTTGGAGTGATAACATAATAATCATCAAACTCAACAACTCTATCATCAGCAGTTATCATCACTTCGTGCATCTTCTCCCCTGGACGAATACCAATAACTTTATGAGGTAGCGTTGGTGCAAGTGCAAAAGCTAATTCAGTAATCTTCATAGATGGAATTTTTGGAATAAATATTTCTCCACCGTGCATTCTTTTGAAATTATCAAGAACAAAATTTACTCCATCTGCAAGTGTTATAAGAAAGCGAGTCATCTTCTCATCAGTAATAGGAAGCTCAGTTGCACCCTCATCTATAAGTTTTTTGAAAAATGGTACAACACTTCCACGACTTCCTACAACATTTCCATATCTAACAACAGCAAATCTTGTCTTCTTCTTTCCAACCATATTGTTAGCGGCTACAAAAAGTTTATCTGATGCTAGTTTAGTCGCACCATAGAGATTTATAGGGCTTGAAGCTTTATCTGTAGATAGAGCTATAACTTTTTCTACTTCATTTGCAAGTGCCGCATCTATAACATTTTGAGCACCATCGATATTTGTTTTTATACACTCCATAGGATTATACTCAGCAACAGGAACATGTTTAAGTGCTGCTGCATGTATAACTATATCTACATCACTCATAGCCTCTGCAAGTCTTTTTTCATCTCTAACATCACCTATAAAATATCTCATACACTTATCATTAAAAGATTGAGCCATCTCATACTGTTTAAGCTCATCTCTACTATATATAATGATTTTATTTGGTTTATACTTCGATAAGATTATCTTTGTATATTTTTTACCAAAACTTCCTGTTCCGCCTGTTATAAGTATATTTTTATTGTTAAACATATCTACAATCTCCAAGTAGGATTTTTACTAATCCCTTTAATATCAATAATTATCGGTTCTCTGCTACTTAATAATTCATACGATTTTTGACTTAATTTTTTAAATTGTTCATGTGCTACAGCTATCACAATAGCATCATATTTTTTTGTAGCCTCAAAAGGGTTTGAGATGAAGCCATGGTGATATTTTTTTCGTTTCTCATCTGGGTTTATCCATGGATCATAAACATCAACATTGCATTCATAGCTCTTTAACTCTTCAATAATATCGACTACTTTCGTATTACGCATATCTGGGCAATTTTCCTTAAAAGTGACTCCAAGCATTAAAATATTTGCATTTTTAATCTTTTTATCATGTGCTATCATTGCTTTAATCGTCTGTTCAGCAATATATTTTCCCATACCATTATTAATTTGTCTTGCACCCAAAATAAGATTTGGTTTGTAGCCAAGCTCTTCTGCTTTATAGGTCAAGTAGTAAGGATCTACCCCTATACAGTGCCCTCCTACCAAACCTGGAGTAAGCTTAATAAAGTTCCATTTTGTAGAGGCTGCTTCAATGACCTCATTTGTATCTATATCCATCGTATCAAAAATAAGTGCCAATTCATTAATGAGTGCAATATTCACATCACGTTGGGTATTTTCAATCACTTTAGAGGCTTCTGCAACTTTAATACTTGACGCTAAAAATGTTCCTGCTTCAATAACAGAAGCATAAAGAGCATCTACTTTTTTAGCTATTAAAGGGGTTGAACCTGAAGTAACTTTTAAAATCTTTTTTACCGTATGCTCTTTATCTCCTGGATTAATACGTTCAGGCGAGTAACCGGCATAAAAATCTTTATTATATGTTAATCCCGAAACTTTTTCTAGTTCAGGAATACATACCTCTTCTGTTACTCCAGGATAGACCGTTGATTCATAAATTACAATATCTGCTTTTTTAAGTACCTTAGCAATCATTCTTGAAGAGTTTATCAGCGGAGTTAAGTCAGGTCGGTTATGTTCATCAATTGGAGTAGGTACCGTTACAATAAAAATATTACATGTTTTCAAGTCTTCTGAATAAGTAGTAAATATTAAATTCTCTTGCACCCCTAAAAGTTGCTCTTTTGAGAGTTCCAATGTTCTATCATATCCACGATTTAACTCTGTGACTCTTTCTTCATTAATATCAAACCCTACAACACTATACTTTTCTGAAAAAGCATGTGCAAGAGGTAATCCAACATAGCCCAATCCAATAATTGCTATTTTTACTTGCATGCAACCTCTTTTACTTTTCTTTTGTATCTTTAGAATATTATAGCTAAAAAAGAATTCTATAGCTAGATTTAAATTTTTATTGAGAAGCATGATACACAGCAATCATGCCATTTCATATGAAATTTACTCGAATATGCTATAATTTTCTCCACTTAAAATAGAAATGGATCTTGATTTATGATAAAAAAATTTATACTACTTAGTTTCTTGAGCTTCTCTACTCTAACTTATGGGAAGATGCTCAATGCCATTGCTGTCATTGTAGAAGGTGAACCTATTACTACCGTTGAGATTCAAGCAGTTAAACAGCAATATGGTATTAGCAAAGAAAAAGCCATACAACTACTCATTCAAGATCGCTTACAACAATTTGCAATGAAAGATATTGAAGTCAAAGAATCACTTATTGATGATAAGATAAAAATAATTGCAAAACAGAACAACCTTTCTGTACCAAAAATGCAAAAGATTTTAAAAGAACAAGGGATGTCTTGGAGTAAATACAGAGATTCCATTCGCAAAGCTATTAAAAAAGAAGAATTTTTCAAAAAAAATATTGTAGCCCATATTCCTGAACCTACAGAAGAAGAACTACAACAATATTATCAAACACATAAAGAAACTTTTTTTCTCCCTAAATATATTGAAATGATTGAATATCACGCAGATTCAAAAAAGGCTCTTACAAAATTTTTACGCACAAATAAGACAAGTGCAATCAAAGAAAAACATCTTAAAAAAGAGACAAAAGCATTAAATCCTGCCCTACTAGTAACACTACTTCAAACAAAAGATGGTATGTTCACAAAAATCTTTAATGCAGGAGATACATTTATTACCTATAAAGTCATTCAGAAAGAAGGGAAAGTGCCTATGTCCTATGAAGAAGCAAAAAATACTGTAATAATGCAATGGAGACAGCAACAGAAAAAAAGACTACTTAAAGAATATTTTGAAAAAATGAAAACCAATGCCGATGTGCAATATTTAAGATAAGGACAAACTATGGGACTAAAATCCGATAAATGGATACGAGAAAAATCACTCAATGAAGCGATGATAACACCTTTTTGTGAGGGACTTGTAGGAGAAGGTGTAGTAAGTTATGGACTAAGCTCTTATGGGTACGATATTCGTGTGACTGATGAGTTTAAGATCTTTACTAACATCAATGCTGAAGTGGTTGACCCTAAAGACTTTAATGAGAACAATGTCGTGGACTTTAAGGGTGATGTATGTATTGTTCCTCCAAACTCTTTTGCGTTAGCACGTACAGTAGAGTACTTTAAGATGCCAAAGGACACCCTTGCTATCTGTTTAGGTAAGAGTACCTATGCGCGTTGTGGGATTATTGTCAATGTAACCCCTTTTGAACCAGGCTTTGAAGGGCATATTACGATAGAGATTTCAAACACCACACCCCTTCCTGCTAAAATCTATGCCAATGAAGGTATTGCTCAGGTACTCTTTTTACAAGGAGATGAAGCGTGTGAGACTACCTATGCCGATAGAAGTGGTAAGTATCAGAGTCAAACAGGCATTACCCTTCCACGTATCCTCAAAGAGCAGGCATAATCTAAACATTCTAGCAAGAAAGTAGCGTAGCCCTTTTGCTTCGCTATTGCTTTTATTCACAAATGTGTTACAATGCCAAAAAATCTCACGCTATCAAAGTAGGTCTTTATTATGAAAAATTTAATTATTGTCGAATCCCCAGCCAAAGCACGAACCATTACAAACTTCTTAGGTAAAGAGTACAAAGTTATTGCCTCAAAAGGGCATATTCGCGATTTACCAAAAAGCACCTTTGGAATTACCCTCGATGATGAGACAGGAGACTTAGTCCCCAAATACTCTATCCCTAGAGATGCCAACCCCATTGTCAAAGAGCTCAAAAAGTTAGCAAAAGAGGCAGAGACTGTCTATATCGCGACCGATGAGGACCGTGAGGGAGAAGCCATCGGATACCACATCGCAAAAGCCATTGGGAAAGAGCCTACCCAACTCCCTCGTATTGTCTTTCACGAGATTACAAAATCGGCAATTAACCACGCGCTAGAGACCCCACGCAAGATAGATATGGACTCTGTAGATGCGCAACAAACAAGAAGACTGCTTGACCGTATTGTAGGGTACAAACTCTCTCCACTGCTTGCTTCAAAGATACAAAAAGGACTCAGTGCTGGACGTGTACAGAGCTCTACACTTAAACTTGTGGTAGACAAAGAGCGTGAGATTAAAGCTTTTAAGCCAGAAGAGTTCTGGACAATAGATGCCCTCTTTCAAAAAAATATTGACGCAGCTATCTACGACTACAATGGGCTTAAGATTGAAAAACTTACCATCAAAAATGAGGCCGATGCCACAGAGATTGTCAATGCTGCCAAAAGCGAATCCTTTGTGGTTGCCTCTATAGACAAAACCAAACGTAAAACAAAGACCCCTCCACCATTTATGACCTCTACCCTACAACAAGCCGCATCAACACAACTTGGATTCTCTCCTAAAAAGACAATGATGGTCGCACAAAAACTCTACGAAGGGGTAAAGACAGCTGAAGGGACGATGGGGGTAATTACCTATATGAGAACCGACTCTATGAACCTTGCTAAAGAGGCTGTAGAGGCGGCACGTAGCTACATTCAGGAGAACTTTGGAGAGAAGTATCTTCCAAGTAAAGCAAAGTCGTATGTGACCAAGTCAAAAGGGGCGCAAGAGGCGCACGAAGCGATTCGTCCTACGATGGTAAACTTTGATGCGAAGATGGCAGCAGACTACCTCTCTGTGGATGAGCTTAAACTCTACCGACTCATCTACAACCGTTTTTTGGCGTGTCAAATGACAGAAGCAGAGCTTGAGTCACAAAGTATTCTCTTTAAAGGAGAGAAGTGTACCTTTAAAGCAAGTGGTAGAAAACTACTCTTTGATGGTTTCTACAAAGTCACCGGACACAACGACAAAGACAAACTTCTTCCAGACTTAACCAAAGGGCAAGCTGTTTCGCTTGATGAAATTAAGCCAGAGCAACACTTTACCGAGCCTCCAGCACGCTACAATGAAGCGAGTCTCATTAAGAAGCTAGAGTCACTAGGCATTGGGCGTCCAAGTACCTACGCACCTACCATTACCACCCTACAAACACGTAAATATATAGAGCTAGAGAAGAAACGTATCCACCCTACGGAGATAGCCTTTACCGTTACAGAGATGCTTGAAGAGCACTTCCCTGAGATTGTAGACTCTGGGTTTACTGCCAATATGGAAGAGACACTCGATGAAGTTGCCGAAGGAAAAACCAGCTGGCAGACCATTTTAAAAGCCTTCTATACACCTTTTTTACATAAAGTTGAAGAGGGCAAGAAAAACATTAAGTCACTCAAAGTTGCCATCCCTACAGGTGAAAACTGTCCAAAATGTGACGCAGAGTTACTCTTGCGTAAAGGGCGTTATGGAGAGTTTATTGCTTGTTCAAACTTTCCAAAGTGTAAATATACTAAAAATAGTGATGGAACAGAGATAGAAGGTCCAGAAGAGACTGATCAAAAATGTGAAAAGTGTGGTTCTATGATGGTGATTAAAAACTCTAAACGTGGGAAGTTTTTAGCATGTTCTGCCTACCCTAAATGTAAAAATGCGAAATCACTTGAACCGGCTAAAGAGTTAAGTGTCCCTTGTCCTGAATGTGGTGGGACACTACAAGAAAGAGAAGGAAAACGTGGTAAATTCTTTGGGTGTGTCAATTATCCTAAATGTAAATTTATAGCCAATTTTGAACCTACAGATAAAAAATGTCCAGAGTGTGATTATATCATGGGCAAGAAAACCCTTAAAGCAGGTGATGTCTATGAGTGTTTCAAATGTAAAACAAAAGTGGATGCTTAAGTCCTATGAATAAACAGATATTTTTATGTGCCATTAATAATATTCTTTCTGGCACATGTGCGGAAGATTGTAAATTTTGTACCCAATCAGTACGTTACCATGCAGATATTGAACGCTATACCTATAAAAAGATTGATCAAATTGTACAAGAAGCAAAACAAGCCAAAGCAAATGGTGCATTAGGCTACTGTTTAGTCACGGCAGGCAAAGGACTTGATGAAAAAAAAGTTGAATTTGTAGCTCGTACTGCAAGGGCTATTAAAAAAGAGGTAGCGGGACTTAACCTTATTGCATGTAATGGTACAGCAAACAAAGAACAACTACAATACCTTAAAGAAAATGGTGTTGACAGCTATAATCATAATCTAGAAACATCTGAACGCTACTATGCTGAAATTTGTCAAACACACACATGGGCAGAACGCTATGAAACATGTGAAAATGTAAAATCCGTAGATTTAGCACTCTGTTCAGGTGGTATTTTTGGTATGGGTGAAGAGAAAGAAGATAGAGATGCATTACTTCAAGCTATTACTTCTCTCTCTCCAGTATCTGTACCCCTTAACTTTTATCATCCTAATCCTGCACTTCCTATCAAAACACGTAATATTGAGCTTACGGAAGGACTTAAAATCATTCGTAGTGCAAGAATACTTTTAGGAGAAGAGACCCTACTTATGGTTGCCGGAGGAAGAGAACTTCTCTTTAGTTCTCAGGAAAAGGCTATGTTTGATGCCGGAGCAAATGCCATTGTCATTGGGAACTATCTGACAACCAAAGGAACAAAAGTAGATACAGATAAAGAGATGATAAATACATTAGGCTATGAGGTTGCTATTAGTTGTGATACACACTAACATTACACTAATTCTTACCCTCTCTCTTCTAATTTGGGGGAGTCCTTTTGTTGCAAAAACATTACGATTACCTATCCCTTCTGTTGAAATCATCTTAGGCTCCATTGTCGCATTTTTTGGATTTATTGGACACAATCAATATTTTGATCTTATTGCAGAAGTTGGGTTTTTATATCTAATGTTTCTTGCAGGAATGGAAGTCAACCTCAAACAAATCACACAAAGTCCAAAAGATGTTATTCGAAAATCTATACTCTTTCTTTTACTAATGATACTCTTTTCTATTATTTCAGGTTCACTCTTTGGGCTCAATACAATTATTGTTATCTCCATGCCCCTCATCTCCATAGGGCTTTTAGCCACACTATCCAAATCATACGGGAAAGAAGAGAAATGGATACAGTTAGCATTTATTGTTGGGGTTTTAGGTGAAATATTTAGTATCGCTGCTCTTACTGTTTTTGATGCAGCAAGTACTACAGGCTTCAATATGGAACTTATATTTAAAATAGCCTATCTTTTACTTTTTATTGTTGTCATTTATATACTCTATAAAATGCTACATCTTCTTTTTTGGTGGTTTCCTGAACTTAAAGGTATGTTGGTTCCCAAAGTAGATACTTCATCACAAGATATTCGCTTGGCTATGTCTCTTTTTTTTATTTTGATTGCTGTAATGTTGTCTCTAGAATTAGAAGTAGCATTGGGTGCTTTTATTGCAGGAATTGCGATGAGTGCATTTTTTCATCATGAAAAGGCATTAGAAGAGAAGATGTCAAGTTTAGGTTTTGGATTTTTAGTACCGCTCTTTTTTATTCATGTAGGGGCTTCCTTTGATTTAAATGCACTACCCTTAGATGGTGTTATATCTGGTGCCATATTAATTACATGCTTGATGATAAGTAGTAGAGTGCTTGCTGCTGTTGTATTGAAGCATATCGCCGGTTCACGCAATGCTCTTTTGGTTTCCCTTTCTCTCTCTATGCCACTTACCCTACTGGTTGCTGTTGCAACCATTGGATATGAAACAAAGTTATTAGATTTATTAAGTTATTATCAGTTAATTTTAGCAAGTATTTTTGAAATCTTACTCTCTATGACCGTCATTAAAATACTTCAATCTAAAATAGATTTCAATAAAGATAAGCATCTTATAAAAGATTAATCTTCTTGGCTCATCTCTCTTACCGCTTCAGCATAGGCTTTATCTGCAGCTTCTTTTTCTGCTGCCTTTTCACGTTCACGATCAATGGCTAATTCATTTTTTTCTATCGTTTGAATTACTTCTATCTCTTCTGCTTTAGGAATAAAAACTTTTTGAACAGTTTTTTCTTTTATACGTTTATCTTGACGCATTTCATTCACAGCATCTTGGTATGCTTTATCTGCAGCTTTTTTTGCTTCTGCTTTTTCATGTTCTCGATTAAGGGCTAATTCATTTTTTTCTATCGTTTGAAGTGCTACTGCTTTTTCTACTTTTACAACAGAAACTTTTTTGTGTACTTTTGTTTTTTCTAATTCTATTTCTGCTAATTGTTTTTTTTCTAAAGCAAGTGCTTCTTCTGCTTCTTTTTGAAGTTTCATTGTACGTTGTTTTTCATAAGCAGCAACCTCACGTTTTTCAGCTTCACCTCTTATGCTAGTTGTAACAACTGGTACTTTTACTGCTTTTTTTGGTTGAATTATTTTCTTTTTCACAACAGTTTTAACAATTTTCTTATCAACTTTTTGTAGCTCTTGAAGTAAATTGGTTTGATCTTTATCTAACTTCCCAAAATTTTCTTTTATATCAAATGGATTGTCTGAAGCATGTGCTGCAACAAAAAATAGTGCTGTAGTTATTAATATAGTTCGTTTCATCTTTTTATCCTTATATTTTATCTTAAGACCATTACTCTTTGGGTTCAAGTTGTTTTAACTCAAAAAATATTTTTTGTAAACGTTGATTTTCATTTTTTAAAGTAATTTTTTTTTGAGTAAGCGTTATATTGCTCTCTTCTACTTGATTTAAAACACTAAGAGAGTTCTCACCATTCATTAAAACATCAACATAGAGTATAAAAAGTAAAATACCAAGAAGGGTAATAAGCAGGGTTTTCAATGAAAACCCTGCCAATCCTTCCTCTTTACTCTTTGTTATATTTTTCATTATTTTTGAAACAGTTCACTACCCAAATACTCAAACTGTCCAAGCTCTGCTTGAATCTCTAAAAGTCTGTTATATTTTGCGATTCTATCACTTCTTGCTGTTGAACCTGTTTTGATTTGCCCCGTGTTGAGTGCTACGGCAAAGTCAGCAATGAAAGTATCTTCACTCTCTCCTGAACGGTGGCTCATCACACAGTTGTAGCCGTTACGTTGTGCAAGGCGTAC
>Ga0256843_1000419_pt1 | contig 36385 bp, 48 predicted proteins | sample AlvinellametaG_FD_191572 | JGI IMG/M metagenome (GOLD analysis project Ga0256843, IMG submission 191572) | Pompeii worm associated microbial communities from hydrothermal vent at the East Pacific Rise, Pacific Ocean - Alvinella | ecosystem: Host-associated > Annelida > Integument > Unclassified ...
TCTATAAATATTTATATTTAATAATGTTTTTATTGCTTCTTTTTGTTCTTTTTTGTTTTTTATTTTTTTAATAAAATTTAATGGTAATTCTTCATCCATTATTCTTATTATTTCTTGAATTTCAAAGTCTGCTTTTAATAAATTATTTGTTATTTCTTCTATTGTAAATTTCCCTTTATATTTACCTAAGAATATTCTTAATAATGCAACTTTTGATTTTACTTCTTTTTTTATATATTTAAATATATCTTCTAATTTATATCCTTCTTTTAACATTTTTTTTAAAACACTAAATTTTGAAAAATTTCCTTTTTCTCTTAACTCTTTTTCAATTAATTTAATTGATTTCATTATTTTCCTTTTTTATATAATTATAATTTATTTTAATTTAATAATTTTTAATCTATTGTTAAGTTTTTTTATTGTAAAATATTTTTATATAAATTTTTTTATCAAGGTAATTATAAATGTCAAAAAAATCTTCATTACAAAGAACTCTTAATATTCTAAATAGACTTAACGATGGAAAAAAAATAACATTGTTAGAACTTAGTCTTGAATTTGATGTCAGTGAAAGAACTATTCGCAGAGATATAGAATTATTACAAGAAGAATTTGATAATTTTATTATCAAAGATGGTAAATATTATTATACTGAAAAGAAAGAACTCTTAAAAGATATTCTTTCTGGCAAAGATTTATCTATTTTACTTAATATTATTCATTTATTTTCTTTGACTAAAAATAAACTTGATTTACCTCCTGAATTAGAAAAAATTTATCATGAAAATAAAAAAATTTATAATTTTATAAATAAACCTTTTGAAGAAATTAAAAATAAAAATATTATGTATGAACTTGAAAAAATAATTTCAAATAGAAGAGTTTGTAAAATAGAATATTCTAATGGCATTGACAATAAGGTATTGACTTTAACTATTAAAGCTTATAAAATATTATTATTAAATGAAAATTTTTATTTATTTTGTGAAACTGATGGTAAGTTTGAACAAACTCTTTTACGAATTGGTCTTATTAAGGAAATAAAAGTATTACCTAACACTTTTTATCCTAATCCTCAATTAGTTAATTTTTCTAACAATATTCAAACTCCTTTTTCTAAATTTAGTAAAAATGGAGAATTAAAAGAAGTTATTGTTAGTGTTCCTAAATATATTGCAAAATATTTTAAGATGAAAAAGTATTTACCGTCCCAAAGAATTTTATCTGAGAGCGAAAGTGGTTGGCTTACCATTTCTTATAAAGTTACAAGATATGAAGAAATTACTGAATTAATAGAAAAATGGTTGCCTAAAATGAAAATTCAAAGCCCCCCTGAATTAAAAGATATTATTAGAAAGAATTTAGAAAGTAAATTAAAGGTGTTAGATTGAAATATTATTTAAAATGTTATCATGCTACTGATTTTGTTATAGAAGAATTTAATCTTGATTGGTTAATTTTTGGTGATAATAATTTTGGTCCTGGTATTTATTTTTCTACTCGTTCTGATAATATTGATTTTTATTTAAATGGAAACCCCAATGGAAATATATATCAAGTTGAAATACCTCTTGATAGTATGGTTAAATGGTATGATTTAATTGATGATAATATTCTTGAACAATTTTTATTATCTTTACCTATTGAATTTCACAATTTAAATAAAGATTACTTAGTCAAAAAATATAAAAATAAAAATTATTTATATATTTTTGACAATTTACCTTATGAAATAATTAATTCAGAATATTATTCTGATACTTATTTTAAAGAGTTTTTAATTAAAATGTCTGAAAACACTGGTATTTCATCTATGTTTATGCAAAATGGAACATTCCGGGATGAAGTAGTTTTATTTAATCCAAAAGTCATTAAAAACAAAAAGAAAATTAATTAAGATTTAATTTTAATTATTGTATTATTTCAATATAAATAAGTTTAAAAAAAATTAGAACAAAGGACATTAATATGCTAATAAAACAAACTTCTATTCCTGATATTATTATTAATAATCTTAATAATGATGAAATTATTTTTTCTAATGAAAAAGTTAGGTGGTGGTTCACTTTATGTCCATTATCTTCAAGATTGGAACAGTTAAAAAAAAATAATATACTATTTCCAATTTTAAAAAAAATTAAAATAAATGAAATAGCAAATGATAACGCCTTTTGTGATTTTTATTTTCAATCTTCAAAAAAATCACCTATTGATTATCAATTTGGAAACATTCCTCTTGTTGAATTAGAACTTTTAATTAAAATTAATCAAAATATTATCCTTGATTAATCCCATTAATGAGCATATATAACTAATTGGTTATTATCAAAATTTTTATACAAATTTAAAAAATTTAAAATAGAGGAGTAGTTAATATGGATTTTTCAGACTTTGAAATGTTTTTTTCTAAAAATAAGAAAAAAAAACAAAAAGATATAGTTATTGACGAAATTAATATTGTAGAATGTTTTAATAGAAGGCGAGATGAATTAAATGCTCATCTTAGTTATATTTCATATCTTAGAGAAGAAGCAAAAGAAGCAGATATTATGCTTCAAAAAGATAATAAGGTTTTATCTGATTTATTTTCTACATTAAATCAAGGGCAGGTTGATTTTATTAAAAATGAAATTGAAGAGTGTCATTCTTTTAATTTTTCTATTATTGATAAAATACCGGAAAACATCCCTTTAGAATATTCAAAAGATGAAGAGAACCCAAATAGTTTTGATTTATATATAAAACAATGGTCTTCTTATCCTTGTGAAGATTGTTTTGAAGGTATTGCTTTTCTTGTTATCATTCCAAATGAAAAGGTATTATCTTGGCACTATTCTTGTTGATTTTTTTTAGTTATCATTTATTTTTTAATTTAATTTTTATATAAATAAACCTTAATTTTGATTTGTTAATTTGAGTTTATAATAGTTTTACTTTATATAAAAATAAAAAGGTTTCCATATGAAGAATACAAATAATATTGTTCAAAAACTTGTTAAACATTTAAAAAAGAATGGCAATAAAATCTCTTTTGATTTTGATGATACATTATTTTTTACCTCTGGTTCTGCCATTAATTACATCAATAATCACCATAAAATAATTAAAATTTTAAAAGAAAATGACAAATACCCTTTCAAACTTGAATACCTTACTGATTTCAACTTTTTAGATAGTATTTTAGGAAAGGAATTATCCACCCTTGTTTGGTCTAATGAATTTTTATATGATTTAGAATATCTAAAACCAACTTCAGGAGTATTTGATTTTATTGAATTGTTAAAAAAAGAGGTTGGAGTTCAAAATATACAGGTCGTTACTGCCGCATTTGCACCTGACACAGATGTATCAGAAAGAAAGGATAAGGTTATCACTGAGCAATTAGGTCTTTTAAAAGAGAATATTGTTCATACAAATCAAAAAAAAGAATATGTTCAAGGCACTATTTATTTTGAAGATGGCTTTCATAATTTTGATAACCTTTTAGATTGCAAAAAAACTTTTTTAATTTGTATGGAAAAACCTTGGAATAGAGTTCATTTAGAAGAGCATAACCATGTTTTATCTATTTCTGATTATAATGATATAATAGATATATTTAAAGAAGCTTTTAAAATCATTAATAAAAAGAACAGAACAAAAAACTTAAAAATAGGATAAAACATGAATGAACAAAAAACAAGATTTGAACATACAATTCCAATTAATATTGATTATATATATAATTCCGAATATCAAAATAATGAGAAAATTTCTTCTTTATTTGAAGGAAAATCAGAAGAAGAAATAACAAAAATATTATATGAAAAAAAAATTTCTAATATTAGAAATTCTTCTGAAAGAAAGATTAAAGATTATTTTAAAACCTTTTTAAAAACAAATATTGTCTTTTTTGAACATTTATTAAAAAAATATTTTGACAAAGATATTGTTGATTATGACTTTGATTATGTTTTTGAAAAATTATACAGTAAACTTTTAAATGATTTAACATTATTAAAAGAGATATCTTTAATTGTTGCAAATGAAGCACGGATTGAAGCAAATAACTTAATATCAAGATATGGTACTGAAATAGAAGAAGAAATAAAAGACAATATTGTTAAAAAGATTGTTTTTGATGGAAACAGTTTTATTGATAGTAAAGAAGAACATTTTGATTTTTCTTATAAAGACATTTTCTCTGATTCTATTAAAACATTTTCTATATATGAAAATAAAAAAACAAGAGACAGTCGAGATGACATAAATATTCAAAGAAATGAAACTTTTATTGTTTTTGGAGAAACAGAGATTTCTTCTAAATATTTTAAAGAAGTACTAGAAATTGGACTTTTAAAGAATTCTGACACTGATACTTTTGAGGTTTTGGTCAAAAATGAAGAAGATGTTGAAGATTTAAAAATAAAACAAGATCTTAATTATATTCTGACTTCTTCTAATTATAATTTATTTGATATAACTATAAGAAAAAATCTCTCTGAAGATTTAGAAGATGTTTATACTTATGAATTCATTGAGAAGAATGATATCTCTTTTATTGAGAGATTAAATTTTCAAAGGCTTCTTCATTCATTATTAGAAGAACATTCAGACAGAAAAATCTCCAATGTTTATTTTAATTTTATTGAACTTTTATTGGATATTAGAAAAGACATAGAACAACAAATTAACTTCTCTTATACAATCAATGAAAATTTTATTAAAAAAATAACCAAACTTGTTCTTATTTTAAAACAATTTAATGTTATCTTTATTCAGCAAGGAGAAAATAGTGATTTTAAGGAAGAATTATCCAAACTTTATAATTTTTTGGAGGACAATCAAGATTATATTAGACTTTGGGAACAAGATAACATGACACTTGATAGAATCATAGAGATTATTAATGGATTTAAAATACAGATATCTTCACTTGAACACTCTATACATTCTATACTTGTTCAGGATTTGAGAAATTTCTTCACTCTTTCAGACGAAAAAAGCATTGATATACTCAATGAAATTATTATTTTAAATGAACAAGGTGTTTTTTATGATAAAAAATTTTATATTTCAGAAGCACATATGTCAAAAATGATAAAAAATTATCATAACAATGGAGAATTTCATAAAAAATTTAAAAGAAGGTTACATTCTTCCAAATATAAAAAACAAAAAAAACAATCAAAACAAGATTTTTAATCCTTCTTTATTTTGAATTAGATTTAAAACTTTATAATTAATATATACAATTAAAAAAAAGGACTTTTATATGGCAAATTGTTTATTATGTGGGAAAGAAATATCTTTTAAAGACAATTCAGAAAAACGATCTTGTACAGATTGTGATTTAATTCAAGATTTAGAAGGAAATATCTATTCTGATATTCCTTTTTATCTTGCAAATTATAATACTTTAAAAAACATTGAAATTTTTCAAAAATTAGAACAAGCAAAAGAATTCAACCCTGATAATCCTGTTTATAAAGCAGTTTTAAATCATGAAAGAGTTTGGTATGAAAAGGATTTTGGTTGGAATTATGAAAATACTTCTGATTTGTTCTTAGAGACACCTTATATACCGGATGAATTTAAAAAATTACAAAAGCTTTCAGAAGCAAAATTTAAACCAGGTGATAAAGTTGATTTTGTTAATGACAATGGAGTTATTTTTAGAGACAAAATAATAGAAAAAGTTGAAATCAATCATAATGGTGAAATAGGATATATAACAAAAAACAGTGAAACACCTTGGTTTGCTTCTCCTGAAAAGAACTTTTATCCTGCCGGAGAATACAAAGAAGAAAATAAAGATTTGATTTTAGAGAATGGTCTTGTTGCAAAATTTGTTGCAAATGGTTTTCTTTCTGGTGAAAAAATATTTGAAATAAATGATGGTGGTCTTGTATATAAAGTTATTTTAACTGATGGGAATTTATATTCTATTTCTTCTGACACAGAAGAGGCACAAAACCTCTTAATTGATGATTTTCAACCAAAAAATAAGAAAATCAATTCAAGAAAAATTAAAAATAATACAAAAATCAAAGCAGTTTAATTCTTATATTTATATTCTTATTTTCATGGCTAAGGTAGAATCTTTATAATTCTACCTTTTCTATCTCTTTTATAAGAGCATCTTTATCTTTCCATATTTTAGGTATCACTTCTAACATTTTATCAGAATAACCAGAAACTTCTAATATATCATGGTCTAATTTTATTGGAGTTGGTCCTCCATACCCTTCTAAATTCCAAAAAAGAACTTTTACTTTTGGGTTTATTTTTCTATATTTTTTTACCATATCAACAAAAGTATCTCCCCCTCTTGATAACCATGAATTATACATTTGCATATCTGTAAAGATAACTAATTTATCTACTTTTATTTTATTTCTAATTAATTCTGATAAAGCTGCCCAAACATCTGTTCCACCCCCTCTTGTGTTTGTATTTTTTATGAATTTCATTGGAGAGCCATCTATATTTATTTCTCTTGCATTATCAGCCCATAAATATCCTAGAGTTTTATTTTTATCTAAACCTGTAAGCATAGAAGCCATTAATATTTTTCCTATCCAAAATGGTGTTGTTAATTTTTCTTCATTACTTCCAGACCAATACATTCCATTCATTGAGCCAGATTCATCCAATAATAATGCTATACTTTCATTTTCTTCTACTATGTTTATATTTTTAGCACTTATTTTAAAACCTTTTTCAACTGATTTTAATACTTTTTTTATTCTTGTTTCATATGTTTTTATATCTGAAACTGTTTTTACTCTTGTTGTATCATTTCTTTCAGTGTCCATTATATCTTCTAACATAAAGTATGCTTGAACAAATCTAAAAGGTAATACTCTTGAATTTAAACAAGCTTTTTCATTTTCTAAAAGATTACATATTTCAGTTATTAATTCTTCTTTTTTTTCTTCTTTTAATTCAGAATATGCTTCTAATATGTTTTTTAGATTTTTCATTAACCCCATATATCCAAGTTTTTTATCTTTTAGCATTTTTAAATATTTTTTTGCTCTTGCTTTTCCTGTTTTATCTGCATTAACAGTTTGAGCAGTGTCTATATTTGGTAATGTTTTTTCTAATGCTTGTTTAAACATTTCTTCTTTATCTTCATTAGAAGGTTTTGGGTGTGTTAAATTTATTAAGTTTGAAACTTTAACAGGTCCATTTCCATAATATTTTTTTAATTGATATCTATCCCATTTTGCCTCCAATGCAGATTTAACAGATTTTCTTAAAGCATTTGGTATCATTTTTCCTTCATTTCTGCTATTCCATAATGCTATCATTTCTGTTGCGTCATCTGGTCTTATCATTGTTTTATATAAAGCATTTTTCATAAAAGTCTCACCTTTTACATTTTCTGCTAATAAAACAGCCATTAAATGAGAAACACTTCTAAGATTTCCTTCATTTCTCACATATACCATTGCTTTGGCTAAAAATTCATTATCTAACCCTCTGTTTTTAACTAGTTTTTCTATTTTGGATATTCTCTCTTTTTCAGTTTCATAAGCAGAATTACCTGATAACATTGAGTTTAGTATTACAGAAGTAACTTCTTTTTTTAGATCTGTTCTTTTAAATCCTGTTCCATTTGCTAAGTTTTTTTCTTTTGTGTTTGTAGTTTTATTAAATTTTGACATTTTATTTCCTTTTATTTTTATATTTAATAAACAATTGATTTTTGTTTGATATGAGAATTATAATATTAATATTTGTCGTATTTTGTCAAAAAGTTTTTTTATTAAATTTTAAGCTCTCTTCTGATATACTTATATTAATTAAACAAACAAGAAGGATTAATATGTTAGGATATATTTTGATTTGGATTTTTGCTTCAGTAGTTTCTTTTTATATTTATAAAAGAAATAAAGCAAACAGTAATACTTATTCTTATGAAGAGGATTTAGTTGATAAATTCTTTTCATATTTCTTTGTTTTTCTAATTATTCCGTTTGTTTCTGTTTTATTTTATATATTGCTTTTTCTATCAGTCAAAACTTTCACTTCTAATACTATTTATAAAACAGAAAAACAGGAGATTGTTTCTATCAATAGAAATAATTCATTAAATGGAAATTTTTTCATAGGTAGTGGTTATATTAACTCTCAAAAGGTTTATGTTGTTATGAAAAAACTTGGTAATGGTAGATATCAAGAAGAAAATCTTCCACAAGATACTGTTATTATTGAAGAGGAAGGCTTAGAATATCCTTATTTCTCTTATCGTGTCGTTGATAGTTCTAAAAGTTCTTTTTATAATGTTGTTTCTTTTGAAACTGAGCCATTGTATAACAATTATATTTCAAATATTGAATTACATGTTCCTAAGAATACCATTATAAAAGATATACATATTTAATATTCTTTTAGTTGGAGTCTTCTCAATTTTAGAGGATGAATATTCATTAAATCCTTATGAAGTTGATTTAAACATAACAAAGAAAAAGTTTTTTTAATATATGTTTAAGTTGTTTTATTATATAATATATATTATATAATGATAAAGGAATTTTATGTATAAATTTATTATTGATACTGATGCATATTCTGGAAACTTTGAGCGCATTATGTGTTCTTATATGACTTGTGCTTATGATGATTTTACAATGGTTGGAAAAGAGTTTTCTGATACTTTTAAAGATGAACCAATTACAAAAGATATTTTAAGTAATATTAAATATGTTATTCACCCTGATTTTGATGAAGTAGAAACACCTGTTCTTATTGAAAAAACTCCTAATAGAGTTAATCTTGGTAATGGCAAAATTGTTGATATAGATTCTATTGAAGCAAAAAATGCAAAGAAAACTTATCCTGCTTATGAAAGTGTTGCTATTTTGTTTAAAAATAATCCTATTGATTTTATTGATGTTCTTAAAAAAAGAGCATATTCTTTTGCAAATGCCCATAATATCAAAATACTTGATTTTCGCTTATGTTCAATTGAAGAAAATACTTCTTTTCTTTCATTAAATTAAAAATACTTTTAATGAAGGTTTAAGTTTCTTTATTGTATAATTTATATAACAAATAAGAAAAGGATTTATATATGAAAGAATTTGTTAGAAGTGATATTTTAAAAGATGGTGTTGTCAATGAAGAAAATTTAGATATCCTTTGCGCACAGGTTATTGAAAATTCTTGTTATGACAAAGTTGGGAATGAGTTTTATTCTATTGACAAAAGTATGTCTTATACTGAATTAAATCGTAGTCCAGAAATTGTTGCTGACTGGCTAGACCATTTAGAAACTTTGAAAGTCACTTCTAAAAATATTGGTTATTTTGGAAATATTTATAGAAATCATTTTGATAATCCTACACAATATGATAAAAATGGTCATTTCATATCAGGAACAGGAGAAATTTGCCCTTCTTGTGGTGTTGAATGGGAAGATATCTATGCTGTTGCTACCTGCCCTTGCTTGGACTCAGATTTTTAATTTATGTTTAGCAATAATACCTCTTCTATGACTCATATAATTTAGGAGAGGTGATTTTTATGTTTTATTTTTCTTTTCTCTATATTTAAAAACTTTTTAACTTTATTAACTAAATTTTTATTAAAAATATTTTTATATTCCTCCAATTCTTCTATTATTTCTTCTGGTTTATCTGTTGCCATTGAGCTATTGTCAAATGTTATTTCATATTGGTTATCTGTTTTTCTTATTATTAAATTCATTCCCTCTGATATATTTTCAATCATATATTCTTTTGATAACTCTTTTAATCTTTGCTTCCATTCTTTGTATTTTTCTCCATAATATTCTTCTGGTATTACCTTATTTTTGTATTCTATATCCATATATGGGTTATTAATATCTATACCTTTGAATTTAAATGTTGAAATACCTTCAAAACCTAATTTATTTTGTTCTTCATTCACTGCTATTACTTTTTGTTCAAATGTCATTTTATTTTCCTTTTTATATTTCCTTTTTTATATTATATAATTTATTAATTTATTTTTCCTTAAGTTATTTTTTATATAATTTTAATATATAAATTAAAAGGACTTGAGGATGAAAATTTGTAGAAACATAGAAAATGATGGAACAGGAATAGTATGGTTTGAAACTTCAAGAAAAAATAATAATTTCACAGTTTTGATTAAATGTAAAACAATTTTGGAACTTATAAAATTAGAAAAAGATATAATCTCTCTCTATCACAACCTTGATATATATACAGAAGTATTATATAAATATTTTGCAACAAATTCAATCTTAGAATATAGTGAAATAGATTGGGATAAGGTTGCTAAAAAAAGAGAGATATTGAATATATCTCCATGCAAAACGATGATAAGCAATCGATACAGGTAAAGCCTTTAAATGTGAAAAAGAAAAAAAAGGATTGATTATGAAAATCATAAAAAATTAGTTTAAAGTTCCCTAGCTTTAACTATTATTGTAATCTAAGTACCAAATTCTATTCAAAAATACTTGTATTACTTATGCATTGAAGACATATATTTTTTAAAGTTTATATCTTCTATTTTCTCTTTATTATATTGAAGTTACATTTTCACTTTGGTTAATTGGAAAGGTATGCTTTTAGATTTTAGCAAACAGTTTTTAACAAACTAATCCATTAAAATCAATCTTTAAATTTATTTTTTAATATATTTATATAATAATAAACATATAATATATTACTTTAAATTTAAGGATTTTTATGTCTAATACAGAAACTTCTAATCTACCTTCAAAATTCTATATGATACCTACTTCTTTTCTTAATATTAGATTATTATCTTTTTTATATGAACATTCTAATAGATATACTTTTATTGATGAAGATACAGAGAGTTCAGAAAAGATTATTTACTTACCGACTTCTACTATAAGTTCAAATATACAATTAAGAAATCAGCTTTCAAAAGCCATAAAAAGCAGTTTAGAAGTTTTTACTATTGATATATCAGACAACTCTTTTAGTAAAAAAATATCTGACTTTGATACCTTCTTACACTCTTTTGAAAATGATATTTTAAAATATAACTCTTCTAAAAAATATTTAAAAATATTTGAACAAATTTCCAATAAAATACCATTATCGGATAATATAGATATTAATCAAACAAGATTTTCTGATGTCCTTGAAACAAAAATGAATATCTTTAATGACAATTATCCTTCTTTTTTTGAAACAGAAGGAGAAGCAGCAGGATATATTGAAGGACAATCTATTTTAAAAGAAAAAATAAAACAGTATCAAAAATTAGAAAGTAATATCAATGATAAACTCTCAAAATATTCAGATATTATAGAAGGATTTTTAAACAATTCTTTTGAGAATTTTTCAGATAGTGAAATAAGTCATTTCATTAATTTTATTAATACAACTATTTCTTATTTTAACCTTATTTTTAAAGACCAGAATAGAAAAGAGATACCTAATGAATTTCAAAAAATTATTTCTGTTATCTACTTTTTAAGTATACACAAAAGATTTCAAAAAAGAATAAAATTCCCTTTTAACAAATATGTTTTATCTTCATTAAAACAAGAAGAGAAAGATAATATGCTAAATATTATTAAAGAGAATAAAAATAAGGAATTTTTTCATGTATTTTCAATTTTTAAAGAGAAGTCAAAAAATGAGACTTTTAGAAAGAGTATGTTTAATAAACAGGAAATTGCTTTATTAAAAGAATATTCTATTGAAATTCTTAAAAAGTTTAATAAATATGACAGAACAGAAGTTTTTCATGCATTTAAAGTTCTTTATTATTTTGACAAATCTTCTCTAAAAATGTATCAAAACAGTATATTGAAATCTTATCCAAATATAATACAAGATATTTTAAACAAACAAATTCCTTCAGATGACTTTGTTATTAAAGAAAAATTATTAGAAACAAGAAGAAAATTACAGAATATCTCAAAAACATATCAAGATAAATGGATCTGTTCTGTTGATATTGAATTTGTTAATAGAAATGGAAAAACACATATATTTGAAATAGGTTATACATTAAGAAAAGGTGGTCAAACAAAAAAATTGCATGTCAAAAATTTTATTATCACAGATACTAAAATTAAGAAAAATTCATATATTTCTCCTACCCTTTGTAATTCTAAACATACCACTTTGGAAGAAGCAATTAAAGAGCTTAATAAAGATTTTGCAAGAGTTAAAAAAGTAGGAGGTATTATTATAGGAAATGGAATTGATTTTGATATAAATAAGTTAGTTGAAGTAGGTGCTCAATTTCATACAGAAGACATTATTGATGTTTCTGACATTTTGACATTTTTAGATAAAAACAATCGATTGACAACTTTAAAAAGTATTTGTGATTTATTAGGCATTGAAACGCAAAATCTCCACAATGCCTCAAATGATGCTTATTATTCTACTAGAGCTTTTATAAAATTATTGCATGTTTATTTGGAAAATAATCAAAGTGATTTGATTAAAAAATCTTTATCTTTAAAAATCCAAACAGAAAAGAAAAACAATAACTCTTTTAAACCAATCCATTTTGAAGAGACAGAATTAACAGATAGAAAATATAAACTTATCATACATAATATTGAAGAATATAATTCTATTCAACACTATAAAGCAGAAGATTTTCATTCTTATGAAGCTGTTGATTTAGAAAATTTTATTAACTCTTTATCAAAAAAGCTTTCTATTGAAGATGAAAAAAACACTTTTAAACATTTAAAAGGCAAAATAGGGTTTGATTTTAAAGATTTACAGGTAAGATTATTTAAAAAAAGAAAATTTATAACATTAGAAGATGCAATTTTTATTTTCAAAATATTTTGCAGTAAATTTGAAAGTTTAAATTTAGAAGATTTACCTTTTGTTATTGATAAAACATATTCTCTTAAAAAAATCGATATGAACTTTGTTAATACTAGTCTTGTTAATATTAAAAAGGCTTTTTCAACAGAGAAACAAAATAGTATCTCTGACAAACACCGAAAAACTCCTTCTGTTTAATTAATGTTTTTGTACTATTTTTTTTTAAATAACAAAAAAATAGTACAATTTTTTTCTTTTAGAGATGATGTTCTCTAATATATTTTTCAGCTAATTTCATAGAACAATAAAGTTCTACTCTTATTAATTGTTCTTGCACTGTTGTTTTAAATGATTCTTTATCTAGTTCTTCTGCTATTTTATACAATAGAGTTGATTTTATATTTTGTTCTCCATTATCTCTTATTTCTAGTATCTCTTTATATATTCTTATTATTTCTTCCTCTTTTAAATCTTTTAATACTTTTGTGTTGAAATCTAATTCAGTATTGTGCATTTTTTATTCCTTTTATTAATTTTTTTCTATATTATACCCAACTTTCTTTATTTTATTTTTATTTTTTTTATATATAATTATTGTATATATATTTTATAAGGATTTTTTTTGGAGATTAAAGAGTTTGAAGATAATTTTAGTAGATTTAATAATTTTCTTTCATCATTTGTAGAAGATAACCTACTTTATCAAAGCAAAGAAAACAGTTCAGACCTATCTGATTTCTTTAAATTTATAAAATCTTCTGCAAAATATTTGAATTTTTTATTTTCTTCTGAAGACAAAAACTCTTTTTTCAATAAATACCACGATTTGCTTTTTTCTATTTTTTATTTAAAAAATAATAATAAAATTTCAAATAAAATAAAGAAAGAATTAGATTCCATATTGTTTTTGGAAGAATATATAGAATTTTTTGAATCTAAAACCTCTTTTATTAAAAAAGATAAATTTAAGATAGCAAAAGAAAATTTTATCTTTTTTGTCAATAATCTTTCTTCGCAGGATTTAAAAGATTCTCTTTCTGATAAAACATTTGTTCGTTCTGTTAAATATTATTCTTTTCTTATTTTAGATAATTTAAATGATTTTAACAAAAATGATATTATAGGTGCTTTTCTTTTTATATATTATTTTGAGAGGTCTTCTTTAAAGAAGTATTATTCTAATGTCCTTGAACTAATTCCAAATATTTCTAATCATATTTTTAATGAAGATTTTGTTTATTCTGATGACATCAAAAAGAACAATTTATTAGAACTTCGAAAAATGTTTCAAAATCTATCTGATATTTATAAAGAAAAATGGATTTGTTCTGTTGATATTGAATTTGTTAAACTTCATAACCAAATAGTTATTTTTGAACTTGGTTATACTCTTAGAAGAAGTGGTTCAACAAAAAAACTTTTTGTTAAAAATTTTGTAATTAAAGATTCTCCATTTTTTAAGAAACTTTATAAATCTCCTAATTTATGCTTATCCAAACATACAACATTAGAAGAAGCAATTCAAGAACTTAATAAGGATTTTGAAAGAGTCAAATCTTTTGGTGGAATTCTTGTAGGAAATGGAATTCGTTTTGATATTGAAGAATTAAAAAAACATAATGCAGTTTTTAATACAGACACTATTATTGATATCTCTGATATGTTGAGTTTTTTTGATAAAAACAATGAGTTTATCTCTTTAAAAAATATTTGTGATATTACCAATATTAAGACTTATAATCTCCACAATGCTTCAAATGATGCTTATTATTCTACAATTGTTTTTGGAAAACTTATGAGTTATTTTTCTGAGAACAGTCATAAAGAAATAATCAAAAAATCTTTTGATAAGAAACTTTTTCAAGATAATGTTCCAGGAATTCATACAACAACTTATATTAAAAAAAATACTCTGACACAAAGAAAATTAAATTTTATCATTTATAATATTGATAGCTTTGAGAAGATAGAGGAATATGTTTTTAATTCATTTCATTCCTATGAAACTATTGATTTTAATTATTTCATTAAAGATATTTCTACTTTAATTAAAAAAAGAATTGATAATTCAAGATTTTCAAAAAAACATCTTCTTTCAAAAATCTTTTTAAATTTTTCAAATCTTCAGATTGTCTCTTTTGAAAATAAGCAATTTATCACACTTGAAGATTCTTTGGTTATTTTCAAGTATTTTGTTAATGAATTTAATGTTCTTAATACTCAAGATTTAAATGATATTTTAAAGTTTTCTTTTTCTCTTAGACAAATAGATGAAAAGGAAAATAAATTTAAAATGTTGTCATTTAAAGATTTTTATGAAAATATAAATAATAATTCTAAAAAAAATAATGCTTGTTTATCAATAAATTGAACTTTTAATATTATTCTTCTTCTTTAAGCTTTTTTTAATACTCTCTTTGATATAATTTTTTAATTATATATAAAAGGATTTTTTATGAGCAAATTAAAAATAGGGCATGATTTTCAAATTCCAGAAGAACTTTTAAAACTAGAGATTTGTGAAGGTTCAAAAGTTTTTGATATAGGTGGTTATAAAGTAATTCCTTCTTGTGACAAAGGTGTTTTAATTCAAGGGTTTAGAACTGTCAATTTATTTGATTTGCCTATCGGCTCTATTAGTATCATTCCACTTGATGAAGATGGAATGTCAAAAATTGAGAATTTTCCATTTGAAATTGAAAAACACCACTTAGTTTATTCAGTAGGATACAGTGATTTTGCATGGTATTTCAATAAAAGAGAAGAAGCTTATGGATTAATGGACATCATTTTGCAAGTTAAGGAAAATGCACTACACAACAAATGGCTAGAAGAACAAAAAACTAATTCTGATTTTGTTTCTTCTACTATTGATGATGAATAATTTCTAATAGGTATTTTTATGCAAAATGAATATAAAGACATTGAAGGCATCACTGCTATTTTAAAATATAATGACACTATCCTTATAGGCAAAAGAAGCACTTCAAAATCTCTTGCTCCTGATAGATGGAATTTTATAGGTGGAAGAGTTGAAGAAGGAGAAAGTGTTTTTGAAGCTTGTATAAGAGAAGTTAAAGAAGAGACTAATATTGATATCTCTGATTTAAGAATTGTTTTGATTGGAACAAAAGATATTTCTTGGGGAGATAACAGTTTAATCCATATGAACACTTTTTATATTGATATTTCCAATATTGATATCCTTTGTGTTAAATTAAATGAAGAACATAGTGAACTTCATTTTTGTAATATAAATGATTTTAAGGATTTTAATATCATTGGATATACTGAGGAAGAAATAAGAGAGTTTTTTGATTTTTGTTCTTGATTATAACCATTATGGTGAACATACCACAATGGTTTCTTTTTTTTAATGTTCTTTACTTAATTCTTTATTTTTAAGAAATACTTTCCAATTGTTTTTAACAGCGTCCATATTAGCAAGTCTAGAAGCTTTATCTTCTGTTTTTCCTTCTGTAAGATAATATGTTTTTCTTAATACATATATATAATTATAACTTTCTTGTAAGTCTTTAAAAGTATGTCTATGCATTTCTTTCCTTTTATTTTTTATAAAATAATTTTATCATGTTTTGTCTTATTATCAGCTTAATTCTTATCTTTCCCTATATCTTTTAATATATGTTTTTTATGACTTTAAGAGTTTTTTGTATAGGCTATTCACTTATATACTAATCCTTCTATTTTTTATATACTCTTAAGTATTGTTTTGATATAATAATATTAATTAAAAAATAAAAGGAAAACTCAATGGAACTTTATACTTTAGCTTTACCTCAGACAATTATTAAAGATTTAAAAACATATGAAGAGATTAATTATAAAGGAACTCTTTTTACTCAAGAAGTTTTAACTTATATTGAAAAACCTTTCGATTTATCTAAAAAAATCGATATTCAAAATGAGTTTAAAAATATTTCAAAATATATTAAAAAACTTCCTGAAAATATTGAAGATTATAATATTTTCTTTGCAGAAGATTCATATTCTTTTTATTCACCTGTTGAAACTGTTGTTATGGGGATTTTAGAAGATAAATCATTGAAACCTCTTTTATCTGAACATTATGAAGATATTATTACCTCTTTTGGTCTTGATAATTTTGTATCTTCAAGTGAATCTTGGAGTTATGACCTTTATATTGTTCCAAAATCTGTTAAACTTTGTAATTTCAATGTTTCTCCTACAGAAGAAGAAGACTTATTTAATGTTTCTTATACATTTTCTGAAAATGTATCAGAAGAAGAAGCTTTTGAAGTTATTGGCAACTATTCAGAAGTTTTATTAAAACACATTGAAGATAATAATTTAAATATTAAATTTTCATTCACAAAGCCTTCTTTTCACAAAAGTGGAAGCACAGAAGAAGAGTTTTTGGAAATTTTTTATTGTTTAAAAAAATATGGTCTGTTTTTATCTGAAGACCTTAAATCTCTTGAAGCTTATTCCGAAGATATTGTTAAAGAAGGATATAAATTAGGAGAACCAAAAAGATATCCTGAAATGGAAGTTGACGAAATTCCATTTTAATATCTTTTAGCAAGACTTCCTTTAACTTCTTTTAAGCTTTTTTTTGTATAATTATATATATTATTATTTTAAAGGATATTTATGGGTGCTTCTACTATTGCTAAACTCACTTCGAACCCTGATTATGTAACTATTGCAGAAGGTATTACAACTATTTCAGGTTTTTCTAATGTTAAAATTGTTTCTTTATCAGAGCCTTCTGAAAAAATATACAAAAATGATGAAGGAGAAACAATCTCCTACCATGATTATGGACATTTTAGAATTCATTTTGATTATATTAATCCGAAAAACAAAAAAACTGAAAAACGTTCTATGTATGGAATTTCAAATTATATTGACTCTTCAAAAGAAAGTTCTGTAACTCCATTTATAGATAAAAAATATACATATTTATCTCTTGGAAATCACAATGGTTCTGTTGAAATCATGAAAAATATATGTTCTATGTTTGGAGGTGTTTTAATTCCTAATGATTGTGCAGATGAGGAAGAAGATAATTTTTTTGAAATTATTAATTCAAAAGATAATTTTGTTATCGACTCTTCATTAAAAGAACTATATGATTCTCTTTCTGATATGAATACAATTGATAAATATAATTTTGTTAAAATTATTGAAAAAAATAAAGAAGCTGTTTTTAAATATCTTAAAAGTAGCAACAAAAAAATAGCAAACAAAATAAAATCTACACAAAACAAACCAGTTAGATAAGAAAATATTTTCCTTTCTAACTAATTTTAAATTCAACCCTCCTTTTCCTTATTAAAATTATTTTAATTTCTTTTTAAGCCCTATTTTGTTATAATTTATATAACAAAAGAAAAGGATGTTTTATGATTCTAATTCAAAAAGTTGAACTTGCAAAACAAAAAATCATTGAAGCTTATAAAAAACATAATGGAAACATTTTTATTAGTTTTTCAGGTGGAAAAGACAGCACTATCCTTTTACATATAGCTCGTTCTATTTATCCAGATATCAAAGTTGTTTTTTCAAATACAACAAATGAGCTTTTTGAAGTATTTCAATATGTTAAAACATTTGACAATATTATTCATGTTAAGCCAAAACTATCTTTTTCAGAAGTTATTAGAAAACATGGCTTCCCTGCTATTTCAAAAGAAGTTTCTCAAAAGGTCTATGAACTTAAAACCACAAATGGTGCTACTACCAGAAATACAAGAATGCATGGAGATAAAAAAGGCAATGGAAGACTTTCTACAAAATGGAGATTTTTAGCTGAATTAGATTTCAATGTTACTAATAAGTGTTGTGCTATTTTAAAAAAAGACCCTTTGAACAAATGGGCTAAAGAACATAATATGACACCAGTAATTGCTTTAATGGCTGATGAAAGTATGCTAAGACAACAACTTGCTCTTTATGGTGAAGATGAAGAGAAAAAAATATATCCATTTTTAAGAACTGGCTGGACAGAACAAGATATTTGGGATTATGCAATGATTCATAATATTAGATTTGCTGAATGTTATTATGACAGAGTTGTTGATGGTCATTTTATTCCAGCAAGAACTAGAACAGGTTGTGAGTATTGTGCATTTGGTGTTCATTTAGAAGAAAATGATAGATTTTATACTTCTGCTATTTTAACACCAAAAAGATATAATAAAATGATGAAGCTTTCTAATAATGGAACTACATTTAGAGAGGTTATTGATTTAATAAAATCTAAAAATCTTCCAAAACCAATTTTAGATATTTATGGAGGAAAACTTTCTACTTCTTTTGAAGGTATTACACATAAATACAGTGTTTATAATTTAATTTCAAATCAAACAAGAAGAATAGCTTGTTCTTGTGGTTCTAAAAATCATAATAAGACATATAAAGTTAAAATTAATTTTTGTGATACCCCTAATCCTGTCAATGGAAAAGTTAGAGATGTCTTTGTTGAGGTTCAAACATATCATTGTAATGATTGTGGTAATGATTTTTATCCAGAGCTTCATATGTTTAATCTTGATTTTCAAATCACAAATAGATTATTAGAATATATTGAGAAAAATATTAATAAAAAATCTATGTCAGACATTTTAGAAGAAACAAATTTGAGCTTTGAAAGACTTTTAAACATTCTTCAATACTTAAAAGAAAAAACTAATAATTTTGCAGAATATCGTTGTTGATTTTAAGTTATTTTAAAGTGTTTATTTGTTATAATTTATATAACAATAAAAATAAAATTATTTTTAGTATGAATTTAGCTTTTGAAGACACACACACAAGAAATGTAATTCATTTTCCATATCAAACACAAATATAGTTTACATATTTTTCATTATCTTTAGAAACTAAAGAAGAACAGCTTAAAGCTATTGAGGAAGATTTAAAATCAATATTTGATTTATCAGACAAATATAAAAAAAAACTTTTTGAAGAACGAATTGAATTTATTTCTAAAAAATTATTTTATGAGAATTTTAAACTTTGTATGATTTAAAAAAACAAACACCAATAATCTGGTGTTTATTTATTACTTTTTTTAAAATATAAATTTTTTTAAGTATGTGAAGGTTGCTGTTTCTTAACCTTTCCTTTATATACTCCTTCTTCATTATTGTTTTGTTCTTCTGCTTGTTTTTTATTATATTTTTCTATTTCTTTATATAGAACCCTTTCATTTGAAGAAGTTTTCGTTTTTTGTATTGGTGAAGTCATTAATGCTTCCCCACCCATTGAGTCTTTATCTGTTAATGATAAAAATATTTTTTTCTTTCCTGTTGATAATCCTATATATACTACATGAGCTTCTCCATTTTCGCTATATATAGCAGTTTCTTCTTCTTCCTCTATTGGATATGAAGCATATCCTTCTTTATATTCTATATATATGGGTTGTTCTTTTTGATATGCTTCTATTATATCATTCAACACTTCTTTTTTTGTTCCTTTATCTATATCTACTGATACCTTCTCACCATTTTTATTATATATTTTTATTGTATCATATCTGCTTTTTCTATGAGCTTCAAAAAGTTTTTTGAATGTATTGTCAGTTATTTCTTGCATTTCTTCAGTTTTTTCTAATAATTTAGGTGCTATTTTTATTACATCTTCTTTTGGTATTGAAAATGTTGAATACCCTTTTTCTCCTTCTCCAAAGTCTATTTCATATACTAATATACTTGAAGGCTTCATTCCTTCTATACCTTGAAATTTTTCATTATATTTTACTTTCTTTGCCATTTTTTCTCCTTTTATATATAAACAATTATATTTGAAATTTTAATTAATTGATTTAAGAGACTAATTTAATTTTTTCAGATTAAGTTAGTCTCTTTATCATGTTTAACAAGAACACCTCTTCTATAACTATAAGAGTTTATGAGAGGTGATTCATGGGTGTTTCCCTACTATCTTTTCTTCTTTCTTTATTTCTGTATTTAAAATATTTCCATACTCTTCAATAAATTTTTCAGAAGTTAATATAGGAATTCCTAACTTTATTGCTTTTTCAAATTTCCCAGTTGTTGAAACATCATCAGAAACAAGACAAGTTGTTGTTTTAGATACAGAACCTGGACATTTATGACCTAATGATTTTATATAATTTGTTAATTTTTTTCTTTTTGAAGATCCATCTGCTTTTTCTATATATTCTGGTATATAGTCTATTGAACCTGTAATAACAATACTTAATTGTTTATCTAATGTTTTTACCTTCTCTGTTGCTTTTAAATTTATTATTGAGAGTAATTCTTTTAATTCCTCTTTTTCTTCTATAAATAGGTTTATTAGTCTTGTTATTCCTATTGCCCCCCATCCTTCTACTTTTGATATTTCTTTTACTATTTTTATATGTTCATAATTATCTTCTTCTAATTTCTTAATGAATTTTTCTGTTGAGCTAATTTCTGAATATTCTTCTGGAATTTTTTCTGTTAATTCAAATAGTTGTTCTTTCATCTCTTCAAATGATATTTTTTGAAATAATCCTAAGAATTTTGTAGAACCTATATTCTCAAAGAAAAGTGATGCAAAAAAATCTTTATCTTGAGAATTTTTTATTGAATTTACAGCATTTATGAATATATCAATACTTCTATCACTCCAACCTTCTATATATTCTCCTTCTTTTTTAAAATCATCTTTTTTTATTTTAAAGAAATCTGCATATGTTTTTAACATTCCTAAATCATATAATTGTTTTATTTTACCTTCACCAATCTCTTTTGTTAAGTTTTGAGCAAAAAATGTTAATTGTGCTATATGTTTACCTCTACAATTCTTACTTAAACATTTAATTAACACTTCACCATCTTTTGATAACTCACTTCCACAAGAAGGACAGTTTTTTATAAACTTAATCCTTTTTTCTTCTACTTCTTCTATTATTTTGTTATTTTTATTTTTCTCTACAAAATCATTTATTATTTCTTCAAAACCATTTTCAATAAGCTTATCAAATTCTCCTTCACCTAACAATTCTTTTAAAAAAACTCTAATTGTTGTTTTTAAATCTTTTTTAATATTCTTATTGAATAGCTTATGTAATTCACCTTCTTGATATTTTTTATTTACTTCTTTTATTTGTTTTATTGATATCTTTTTATTTTCTATTATTTTTTCAACTATTAATTCTTCTATTTTTTGAGTTATTGGTTCTGTTTTAAGATTTTTTTCTATTTTTGGAATTACTTCACCTCTTTTTACAACCTCAACTAATGAGCCTTTTTCAGGGGAGATTTCTTTCATTATGTTTTCATTTGCTAAACTTACAAATGTTATTTCTGAACCTGATATAGGAACAGGTTCTTTAAATTTTGCAACAGGTGTTATATTTCCTGTTTTACCAACTGTGAATTCTATCTCTTCTATTTCACCTATTGCTCTTTCAGGGTCTGGTTTAAATGCAAACTCACCTTTAGGTTTTTTACCTACCATCCCCATCTCTTCTCTTATTTCTGCTGAATCAATTGATAATACAAGTCCATCTATCAAATATGGTATTTCTCCATTTGTTCTTTGAACTAATCTTTTTTCAATTGATTTTCTCATTTCTTTTGAATCTGTAAAGGTTTCATAGTATGGATTTTCAAAACCTTGTTTTTTTAACCATTCAAACATTTCTTCCCTGTCTGGATTAGTCAGTTCATCTGTTTTTGTATTATGTATTATTTTTTCAAATGGAATAGTTGTTATTTTATCTCTGAATTTTCCTAGTTGATTTGATAATGCAGCAACACCATTTCTTGGATTTTTATATGGCATACTTTCAAAATCTTCAAATTTTATAACAGCTTCACTTCTTATTATTAATTCTATATTATCTTTTTCTTCTTCTGTTTCTATTTCATTTTTGTTTATTTCAAAAACAACACCTTTCATATCTATTGCATTTATTGTTCTATCTTCCCCTATCTCTCCATCACCTCTTGTTATTATTTTGTATGGAAAATAATTTTCTTCTTTTACTTCTTCTATTCTTTTTAATATTTTCTCTTTTTGGCTTAATATATACTCTTTTAATTTTGTTTTTTCTCTTTTATTTTTGTTTGATTTCTCTACATATTCCAAGTGTTTTTCAAATAATTCTTTTATATATCTTCTTCCTTTTTCCTTATCTTTTGTATATGTTGTTACAAGAGTTATACCATCCATTTTATCACTTATTGTTACTTTTGTGTTAAAATCTTTTATTTGTTCTTCAAATTTCTCTTTTTCACTATATTTTACCTTGTTTTGACTTCCTGCCACTATTTCATGCTTACTTTCTGGGAAAAATCTTAATTTTTCTGTTTCTTCTTTTGATTTATCTTCTCCTACTTTTTGCAATAATTTGTTGTCAGGGTCTAATATTTCTAAGAAATCTTCTTTTAATGTGTCATATATATCATCTTCAACTAATGGCTTATCATGTTTATAATAAAACTCATTTAATAGGTGTATTGTTCTTTCTAATTGTTCTATTATCTCTTTTTTTTCTAGTTTTTCTAATTCTGTAATAATATCTCTTATATCTGGTAAATCTTTTTTTAATTCTTCCGGCTGTATTTTATATATGTTTAGCACTGATTTGATTATTAATGAAGCTTGTTTTAAATTTATTTCCATTTTATTTATAACCTTTTATTTTTAATATATTATATCTGTTTTAATGGATTTTAAAATTAGTATTCTTTTCTTTTTTGCATTTATTAAAATAGTTCTTTCTTTCAGTCATTTATAAGTTAAATTATAGTATAATTTATATAACGAAAAAAAGAAAAGGATATAAAATGAAACTTATCACTCAAGAAACTCCATATATTGAAACTTCTGCACAATGGAAATTACGAAGTTTGGTTTCTCAAATTGCAACAGATACTGATTTAGACTTAGAAGGAGTTTTTTCTTGGTTTAATGAAGATAATATAGGAGATATTCAGGTAAACTGTTCTAATTTTTCTATTGCTTCTTTTGAAGAAGCAATTAATATTATTGAAGATAATATTGATACAGAAGATAGTGAATATGAATTTGAAGATTTAAATCTACTTAAATCTTTATTGGAAATTATGTATACATCCATTTCAATTGGATATGATTTCATTTATATAAAAGACTGAATTATTTAACCAGTCTTTTAGTTTTTTTCAATTTTTTTGGTTTTTTCTCTTTTACCATTTTTTTATTATTTCTTTTTTCATATACATATTCCACTATATCATCCATTAAACTATCAAGTTTTTCAATATTTTTCCCTAAATTATCCAATAATGGAACAACTTCATTCTCCCAATGTTCTTCTCTTTCTGTTGTATCATCATAATTATCATAATCAATATACCAACCTTCACCTCCACAATAATGACAATCTTCTTCACCTCCACAATCACAATCAACTTCTTCTGGTTCTTCTATTGATTGATTACTTTTTAATGCATTTTCATCAACTTTTTTATAAAATTCTTTTATTTTTTTAATATATTCTTTTGATTCTTCTCTTAATTTTAAATCTTCTATTGTTTCTGTCATTTTAATTAATTCTTTAAATTGACTTTCATAAGAATCCCAATTACCCATACCATTATTATGCAATTCATATATATAGTTATTCATTAATCTTAGCAAATTCCCATGTTCTGTTTCTCCTATTTGAGGAACTAACTCTTTATATAATTTTTTTGCTTCTTTGATATATATATCTTTTGAATTTTCTACATCACTTGTCCAATATTTACTTACATTCCCATTCATTTTTTAATCCTTTTTTTATTTTATTATATTTTATTTTTTTGATATTTTTTTTAAGTTGATTATAAGCTGTTTACTGTTATAATTTTAATAACAAATAAAAGGAAAAACTTGAAAGATTATACAAAAGAAATTATTGAAATTACAGATATGGATATTATTAGTTCAGGATTAAATGGTCTCATTCAAAAATATGGAACTGATAAAATTAGTAAAGAAAATCAAAAGCTTAAAGTTGGAGATTTTGTTTTTTCTTTCTCTTTTGGGTTCAATGATATAACTTATAATGATGGACATAATTTTTTAACTAATTTATCATTTTTGTATAATGAAGGAGAACAATCATATAGAGAAGTTGTTTCTACTTTTCCTACTTTTAAGAAAATCTCTGATTTTTTTGAAAAATACAATGGAGATACTGAGATTGTTCTCTCTGATAATTTTGAAGAAGATGAAATATATTTAGTTTTTTCTGATTTTTCTGAACTTTCAGAATATATTCTGAATTTTTATAATAAATTACCTTCTTTAATCAGAGATTTTTATAAAGAAATTGAAGAATATCTCAAAAATCTTTATTTCATCACAATTGAAGATAGTTATCCAAAAAAAGTTCCAGGTAATAGTAATGGAGGTGTTTTTCAAGAGATTTTATTTAAATCTGAAAAAAATCTTTTTAAAATCTCTATTTTGAGTGAATCTGTTACAAGACAGTCTTATGCAAGATTATCTTGTTATAATGATTCTGGCTGGACTGTTTTACAATCTTTTAATCCAGAGATAGATTTTAATATCAATCTTTCTTATAAAAATGATTTTAGACAAGATGTTTTTAAACCTATCATCAAACGATTATATGTTGTTGCTGAATCTGTTGATTCAGTAATATAATACTAAATTCTTAAGGAGTCTAATATGGGATTTTATAAAAAAGTAGAAATTTGTAATGATAAACTTGAAGTTTTAAAAACATTTGAAAATGTTGAGGTTGATATCAAAGATAATAATTTTTTAAAAATAAATTATCCTTTAGATGATGCTTTTGTGTCCATTGATTTAAAATTATCTTCTCACCTTTCTGTTTTAATGTATGGTGCTAGATGATTTATTATATATTAAGTTTTTAATTACGAAAGGTTTTTTATGGTTATTTTTATTCATGGTTTTGGTAGTAATGGTTGTTCTTTAAAAGCAAGACTTTTAAAAGAATATTTTGAAAAGGAAGGAATACCTTTTATATCTCCTAGTTTACCTTATATACCAAAACTTGCGATCAATACACTTGAACAGCTTATTAATAGTTATGAAGATGTTCATTTGATTGGTTCTTCGTTAGGTGGCTTTTTTTCTTTATATCTTTCTTCTAAATTCAATTTAAAATGTGTTTTGATAAATCCTTCAATTTATCCATATAACACATTAAGTATGCCAAAAATACAATATTCTTTTTTTGATTATTCCACATTTTCTTGGACAGAAAAACATATTAATAGCTTGAAAGATTTTGAAGTCCTTCATAATGATATCATTGAAGATAATATCTATTTACTTCTTCAAAAAGGAGATGAAATATTAGATTACAATGAGTCTCTTAAAAAACTTCCTTATTGTAAAAAAATTATAGAAGAAGGAGGAAATCATTCTTTTGAAGGACTCCATTTCCATTTAGATAGCATAAAAGATTTTTTTAACCTTTGATTCTTTTTTATTTTATTTTAAGCATTCTTTTGTTATTATAAATAAAAATATTAAAAGGTCTTTATTTATGCTTGAATCTCAATTACAATCAGAAAATATAGAATTTGAAGTTCATAAAGAAATCATTCATTCACTTATTAAATCACAAGCAGGTTCTCCTTCAAAAGCATTCTTAGAACTTGTTATGAACAGTATTGATGCTGGTTCAACAAAAGTAGAAATTACCATTGATAAAAATAATTTTGAGGTTATTGATGATGGCAAGGGGTTTTCTAGTGAAGAAGAAATTCATTCTTTTTTTAAAACATTTGGAACTCCTCATAAAGAAGGTGATGCTATCTATGGAAGATTTAGAATGGGAAGAGGTCAAATTATGGCTTTTAGTAAAAACAGTTGGAGAACCAATACTTTTAAAATGGTTGTTGATATTCAAAAAAATGGTCTTGGATTTGATTTTATTAAAGGTCTTCCTAAATTCAATGGAGTTGAAATTAAAGGTTCATTTTATGAGCCTTTAACATGTCAAGAGTATAATAATATTCTTAATGAACTAAAGTCTTTTTTAAAATTTTCTCAAATTGACACTTTTATTAATGGAACATTGATTAATAAATCTCCAAAATCTCTAAGAGGCATTATTGAAACAGAAGAAGCATATATTAAAGTAAAAGAAAACTCAGGTTTATATAATTCTTTGGAAATTTATAATTTAGGTGTTCTTGTTTGTAAATATCCAGCTTCAAAATTTGGATTTAGTGGTATTATCATCAGTAAAAAACAACTAGAGGTTAATTTTGCCAGAAATGATATTTTAATTACCCAATGTAAAGTTTGGAAAAAAATATCAAAATATTTAAAAAATCTTTCTATTAGTAAAACAGATGAAAAAATAAAATCAAAGCGAAATATTTCCTCTGCCGAAAGAATTCATTTAGCTACAACTATGATTGATTGTTCTCTTACTTGGAAAGAAGTAAAAAACTACCCTGTTTTTGTTGACATTCAGGGTAAAACATTTACATTTAATAAACTATTTAATCAGTCTGTCATTACTTTATCAGATGATAATTCTACATTGGATGAAAAAATCCATATGAGTGAAACAGCTCTTGTTCTCTCAAAAGACATTTTTACTATTTTTAATATTGAAAATATTTCAGAACTTAAATCTATTTTGATAGGTATGTTTGATAGGTATAATGAACACTCTTTAAAAATAAAGTTGGAGAATATTCATTTTATCAATATTGAGGTTTTAAGAAAAGATTTTAATTCTGATTTAATTTATTTAAAAGACAATCAAATTACAAAAAAACAATTAGCTTCTCTTAAATCAATTAGAAGATGCCAGAGATATATTGTTGACCTTATTAATTGCTCTAACACTAATTTATCTCATAAAGTTTTAGAACGACAAATTTTAGCAGGTGAGTCTGAAATTGCAAATGGGTGGACTAATGGAATTTCTACCATTGCTATTGAGAAGAATATTTTTAAATATTCAGATTATGGTTTAAGTGGTTGGTTATATATTGCTGAACTTCTTATCCATGAATATTTACATACGAATGCAAATAATTTACATGATATCTCTTTTTATGAAAATTTTCATAATATTATTAGGAATAAACCTTATACAGAAGGAAGTTTTTATGATTCTTATAAAGAAAATAATTTGATTAGATTTGTTAAAAAAGCCAATTCTTTTTATATTAAAGAACTTGAAAAGCATGATTACCAAATTTCTGACAAGTGTCTTTCTCTTCAGAGTATAACAAAATCAAGAGATTAAGGAGTTTTTAGTGTATCAATTTTTAACTTTTCAAGCATTTATCACTCCATATTTTTTTATGGTTTGTTATTATTATTTAACTATTGCCATTCCCTTTATTTCTTTTTATTATTTAAAAAAAGAAAATGTTAGTTTAAAAGAAATTTTTCTTCCACTATTTATATTAACTATGTTTTTAGAGTTATTTCTTAGAATTATAACAGAGTTTTTTATTGCTTTTTTTGACATTCATGATTATTTGTCTATTCTGTCTAGTCAAGTTTAGTTTTGAAATATTTCATTTTAAATAAAACTATAAAATTCTTTTGTTCTTTTAAATAAATCTTAGAATTGTTCATGTTAAAATTGTCATTTAACAGGTCAAAAAAAAGATAAAACAAAACATAAAAAATATTTTTTATCTTTTCATTCTTTTTTTTCATTTTATATCTTTTTAATTCTGATAAGTCTTTTTCTGAATTGTAGTTGAAGCTTTCTTTTATGTAAGTTGTCATTTGTTCATTTAGATTTTTCTTTTCTTTTTTAAAATCAGGAAAAAAGAAAAATCCCTGTTGGGAATTAATATATCCCCAACTATTGATAATGCTATTATCTCGTTTTTTTCTTAAAACAAAATCAATTTTATAGTTTTATTTTTATTTTAATAATTCTTTCTCCTTCTAATATATAATCTTCTACTATTGTATATTCTACTAGATTATCCATTATTGATAATATTGCAAAATTATTGCTTTCTATATAAAGATTATCAAATTTTGTTTCTATCTCTATTTCTTCCATATCTGTTGTTTTGTCTAATTGTATTAATTCCAATATATCTTTAACTGCTTGAATTTTTTCAACTTTCATTTTATATCCTTTTCTTTATCTTTATATATATTGATATTATATACTATTTTTACTTAAAAAATGATAAAATTTTTATTCTATTTTTCTCTTTGGTTTTTATTTTGTTTTAAGTTTATTATTGATATAATATCAATATATATAAAGAAAAGGACATTTTTATGAGTAGACAAATCCAATATAGAACGATTAGCTTACAATGGGAAGATGGATATTCCGAAATGCTTTTAATAGACAAAAAAATTTCTGATAGTGATATTAATTCTTATATTTCAGAAGCCATTACAAAAGCTGAACATTCTCATTTTTCAGAAGGCGAACAGTTTAGAAAAATTCTAAAAAACAACCACATTTCATATGAAAATGTCAATTTTGACTCTTTCTCTTTTGTATAGGAGTTATTTATGATTTTATATTATAAAAAAGTTAGAAAGATACAAGAATCAAGTAGATTAGAAAGCAATTGTTATTTCCGTTTAGCTGAAAATGACAAAGGAAAATCTATTATTGTTAAAGGAGTTGAATTCAGTCCTATAACAACTGATAAGGTTATTCCTTTGAACAGAGAAACTCTTGTTATGGATGAAGATGGAATTTTTTATGATGATATTATTGATAATTTTTCAAAGTCTTTTAAATTAAGATTTAATTCTCTTATTAATCTATGCAATGATATGATATGAATTTATAATCTCTTAAGCTTTTATTTGATAGAATTTTAATGATTTTTATAATTGCAACTATTATGTTTCCTGGTTGTTCTGACAATAAAAAAGAAGCTGTTAAGATAGCCTTAGAATATTGTCATATGCTTAATGAAGAATTAGATGAAAGTAGAATTTATTATTGAGATTTGGAGTTTGTTGCACCCAACATAATCCAAATAGAAATAAGGTTGGTAAATGGATGACTGTAGGAGAAATGGAATTAGAGATTGAACTCTTGAACTCTAAACAAAAAAACAAAATTAAGGATTAAATATGTTGTCTTCTTACTCAAAAGATGGTTTGACTATTGAAGTTTTAAAATGGGACGCATTTAAAAATGAAGAAGGTTCTCTCGATTCTCATTTAATTGCCAATGTTCTTTTTAATGGAGAGACAAGAGAAGATATAATTGAAGGACCTTTGTTAGATTATATTTTGAAAGTTTCTTCTGATATTGGCTTTAAAGAAGCTCAATACAATGAACAAGATAACAAACCACACTTATATTATGCAGAAGCATATTATGATATCATTAAATAAAGAATAATAAGGATTATATTTTGAAAAATAATAATATTAAAGAATTAGCACAAAAACATTTTAAAAATAAAAAATGTGCAAATAGTAATAAAGATAGAATTATTGATATTCTTCATGATATTGAAGGTTTTAAAGTTGATTTTTACGATATCCGGTTTGGTGATGGTTATTTTGTTTTCTCTTTTGAACCAAATTCTGTTGCTTGGTTCTTTATTAAAGAGTTTCCTGATTGGAAGTTTGGCATTTGGCTAAATGGAGAAGGTTCTTATAGTGTTTTTGGAGAAGCTATTACACTTATTGATAAATTTAAACCTAGTGCTTCTTCTTTATCTAAAGAAAATATTTTTGACTTTAACAAAGAACTTTTTAATATTTTGAATAATGTTGGAGAATGGAAAGAATACAATCTTTCTGTTGAAGAAAGCAAAGAGAGAGACAGACTTAGTTTAGAATATAATCAAAAGAATTTTGAGAGAATTTTAAAATATATTAAACAGACTCAGAAAGATTTCAATAATGGTCTTTTAAATGGTTGTTTGGATATTGAAGATAGAAACACAAAAGATTTTAAAGTTCTCCCTAGATATATTATTCATATTGTTTCTGATACTCAAAAGTATTTTAAAACAGAAGAATATAAAGAATACAAGAAAAAATTCTTTAATGATCTTTGTGGTTTGCTTATTTATAGTGGTCTATACAATATGAATTCTAGAATTAGGTCATTAGACATTGATGAATATCTATTTTCCAATCTTTCATTAGAGAATCCTAAAGATTTTATTGAAAAAGCTAATCTTTATAATTATAACTACAACACTATAGAAGATTATTTCACACAAGTATCTTGATTTTAAATAAAACCAATTTTTTATTGGTTTTATTATATTTATAAACCCATTTTATTTTTTTGAGCTTTTTTTCTTTTTATCTTTTATTTTATTTATATCTCCATCTATATCAGTTACAAAACCAGTATGACAGAAACCGGTTTCATTTGATATTTCTTCAGATATATATTCTGATATTATATCTTCATAGTCATTTTCAGTCCCATCTTCAAGTAATTCTGTTGGAAAAATAATTAACAACTCTGTTGGTATATCTACACCTTCTACACCTTCCCATTTTATATTTGATACTTTTACTTTTATTTCTTTTTTAAATTTTTTATCCATTTTTTTATTTTATTATAGTATTTTTTCATTCTTATTTTTTATCTTATAAGAGAAGAAAACCTCTCCAATGATTTATCTAACTTGATTGATTTGATTTGGATTTATCAAAATTTAGTAGATATTTCTACTACTTTTCAAGTTGAATCAAAAAATGGTATTTTATCTCCTTTAACAAAAAAAGAAGAATTTATTGAACGTTCTAAATGTTTTGATAATTTTTTTATAAATCATTGTTCTTCTTTATTAGAAAGATATATGACTACACTATCTTTATGTGATTTAATCCATTTTATTTCAAAACATTCAAAAAAAGAACTTTTAGATTTTCTTCTTAATAAGTTTGATTGTATGGAATTGTCTTTTTCTTATTACAATAAATATACTTTTTCTTATGAAGGCATTTTTGAAGATTTTAAAATAGTTACCAACTATGGTGAAGATAATTCTAATTTATAAATTAGAATTATCTTCAATTGAGGTTTTTGACAAAAATGATTTTGATAACTTTTATATTAGTGGAGAAGACACTTTTCTTTTTTTTGAAGATTAATTAAACACATTTTCTTAAGTTCATCATAAATGTTTCTGAACTTAGACTTGATATTTCTTCTAACTCTTTTTTCAAAAATTTTTTGCTTTTTTCTAATTCCACAAATATAGAACTCTCCAAAGTCTCTTGTGGATATTGGTTCACATCAATATTTTTTATTTCTATTTTTTTATTTTTATAAATATATTCATACATAATTGTCCTTATTTTATTAACTTTTAAGTTGTTTTATTATAAAATATATTTAATAAATAAAAGGATTTAAAATGTTTAATACATTAAAACTTTATTATCTTGACAAAACTTTTTTAAATAAATTTATGAATGTTTCTCTTTTTATGAGAATTCTTTTTATATCTTTTATTCTTTCTGGTTTTGTTTTGTTCTATTTAACATATGATTATTATCCTTCTCAATTTAAAACAATAATTGCCCTTTTTATCATTTTTGTTTCTACATTATTTATATCAAATACTCTTTTAAAGGTTTTTTATGAAAAACATTGATTTTTTTAATTTAGCAAAAAAAATTATTTATAAAAATAATTTTTTTAATCCTGATAATATTATTGGAGTTTATTTGTGGGGTTCATTTCTTTATGAGACAAATACTGACAGTAGTGATATTGACCTTGTTATAATTACTAATTGTGGTTTTGATTATTCTTATCAGACTGATACAATTGACATTCATTTTATATCTTCTGAAATTTTTATATCTTTATTAAAAAAATGTGATTTAATGGCTTTAGAATGTTTTTTTCAAAAAAAACCTATTTTAAAATTTTCTATTGATTTTAAATTAGATTTATTTACTTTGAGAAAATCTATTTCTTCTACTTCTAATAATTCTTTTGTTAAATTTAAAAAAAAATTGATTCTAGAAAATGAAGATAATTATATTGGTATTAAAAGTTTATTTCATTCTTTAAGAATAATTGATTTTGGTATTTATATTGCAAAAGGTGATTATTTATGTGATTTTAAAGTTGACTTGAATCTTTGGAAAAATATTTTAAATGATGCAAAAAAATATAATTTTTCTTGGGAAGAATTAAACAAAATACATAAGCCTATTTTTAACTCTAAAATGACTGAATTTAGGAAACTTGCTCCAAAAAATTAGCAGAAGGTTGAGTTGCTAAATTAAATAATTTATATTCAAGTTCTTCTTTTTTTAATTTTTGAATTTGAACTTTTATTTTATTATTTTTTTTATATGAGCTTACACCATCTTTTCCTTTTGATACTTTTAAATATGTTGAATAATAATTTAATTCTTCTTGAAGACTTTTTAAAAAAAATTTTCTTTATTTTTATCTTCTTTTATTTTTTCTACCAATGAATTTGAATATGGTTTTGGAATTTTTTTTGCTAAATTTAATGCGTTTTTCTTTTCTAAAATACTTTTTTTTAATTTCTTTTTTGAAGAGTATAGTTATATTTATTTTTCTTATTTTTCAATTTTCTCTGTTTTTTCTAATAATCAATGGTCTTTTTATTAGAAATTTTCCTATTGATGCTTTTAAAAGATATTTAACTGGTTTTTATTTGTTTTTTTCAAGTTTCTTGTCAATTGTTTTAATCACAAGTTTTTTTCGTAAATTTGATTTTTCCAAAAATTACCTCATTTAAATTTTTTATTTATTTTAATGTTATTTTTTACTTTTAATAATTATTTTTTCTATTCAGAAGTTGCTAATCAAGAGCTTGATATGAAAGGTTATAAAAAATTTTACAAAGATTTAAAAACAAATCCTAAATTACTTAAAGTGTATCAATCAACAGAGTTATATTCTCCTTTAACTTATAACAAAATTGAGCCATTATTAAATTCTGCTGATAGTTCAAATATTAAAACTTTAGATACTAAAAATAAACTTGAACTCATTCATGAAAATACAAAAAAATAAGTAATATAAAGTCTTTTTTTTAAAGATGTTTTAAGCTTTTTTTTGATATAATTTATATAACAAAAAAAGAAAAGGATTTAAAAATGTTTAAAATTATTGTTTTAATTGTTGTTTTATTTTATGTTGGAGTTTTATCTCTTAATCCAGATAAAACTGTTACTGTCCATACTGATACTGCTAAATCTCTTGTTAGTGATTTAGCTTCATATATTAAAGTTGAAAAATAAATAGAAAGGTTATAATATGAAAAACACTGTTGAAGTAGTTTTAGTTAGAATTAATGATGAAGTTATAAATTCAATAGGTATTGTAGATTGTTATACATCTGTTCAAATTTATATTCCTTTTGAAAAACTTGATGAAGTTGCTATTGCTCATCTTGAAAATGTTTTTTATTCTGAAAAAATGTCAGAAAGTTATTACTTGGGCGAAAATGAAGCAAAAGATGTTTGCTTGGATGTTGGAAATCTTAAAATTTCTACTGAAACTGTTGAAATTTGTTTAAAATAAAAGGAGCATCTATGTTAAAAGTTATGTGAATTTTTACTATTGTTGCCATCTTGTTAAATTCTGGTATTATTTTTACTAATGATAATCATCAGGCTCAAATTAATTCTGAAAAAGCAAAACAAGTTACTTCTTAAATTTTAGAAGAAACAAAATATGCTGTTGGTATTGAAAAATCATAATGAGTAATATTGATTTTTAAAACAGACAAGATAGATTAGTCAAAAGTTCTTTTATAGAATTAACAAAAAACTCTCTTCTTCCTTATATTTTATTTAAAACAATTGATGATTTTGGTTCTAAGGACATTGCCCAAACTCTTTTAACTGAACTTAATAATGATTCAGTTTTAGTTTAAATTATATATCTAATTTATCTGATTTTCAAATAGAAATCTTATTAAATATAGCAAAAAATGATTTTTTTATTCCTTTGAAACTTTTGATTTTTTAAATCAGAGAAAACAAAATAAAATCACTGTCTCTCGGTATATTAAACCTATAATAATATTCAATTTTAAAAAACATTTACAATCGGTGTTAAAAAATTATTAACTAATATTAAAACTTTAAAAATTTAAAATGAGGAATTACTATGAAAGTTAACTATTCTTTATCAAGAGATTATGAAAAACTTTTTACTTTAATACATACAAATTTAATTGTTTGTTTTGTTGATTATTCTACTTCTTCAGGCAGAAAATTACGTGATGTTGCTAAGATTAGATATGATAAAGATAGAGAACATATTTCTGTTGGGGCAAGAGGAATTGGTTATATTGAAGCTTTTGCTTTTAATGGTAGAAATTTAAAAGAAGATTTTATTTTTCAATGTAAAGTTACTAATTTAGAATATATTATTCCAAATACTTCTGTTTCTTCTTTAAATGGTTCTTGTGATTGTGTTTAAGTATTGAAAGCTTAATTAATAGCTTTCAACTTCAACCATTGATGGTAATATGTAGTCATTATAAATACATTCTTCTATAATCTCTTGTGAAATTTTATTTCTTTTTTTATATTTTTCCTGTTCTTTCAGGAACTCTTCAACTGTTATTATTTTTTTTATATATTTTACTATTTCATTAAAATTTTTGTTTTTAATTTTTGTTAAAATTGACTTATTAATATGTTCTTCTACTTTTTTAATTTCATTCTTTAAATCTTTTGTATAAGATTCTAAATCTTTTATATTTTTTAAATTATTTTCTATTCTTGTTATTAATGTTTTTTTTAAACTTAATAAATCTTCTTTTATTGTTTTATTTTCTTTTATTATTTTTTCTAATTCTTTTATTTTATATTCTAATTCTTTTATCTCTTTTAGTATAATTTTTCTTTTTTCTTTTGTTTGATTTATTTTTTCTTGAAATGTTTGTTTTATTGTTTTTTCATATTCTTCGTAATCATCTATAATGTTTTGTATTGTAATTTCGTCTTCTTTATAAAACCACCCTGTTATTATATTATATAATTTAGATATATTTGATAGTTCGTATTTTGAATACTCTTTCATTACATAATATTTATTCTCTGGTAATTTTTTTATATATTTGTCTATAAATAATAAAGGTGTATAAAGAATCTCTACATCTTTTAATAGTTTTAAAATCTTTTTTGAATTATATTTAAGAGTTCTTATGCTTCTTATATCATTTTTTGTATTAGAATATAAAGGTATATCTTTTAATATATATATTTGTTCTTCTTTTGATAATGTTAATATGTAATCAATTAAATCTAATCTTTCATTAAACAATTCGTCTTTTAATTCTATTAAATTATTTATCTTTTTCATATTTTCTCTTTTCTTTTAATTTTATCTTTTTTTTGTTTTAAAGTCAATTATTTTAGTGTTTTTTAAGTCTTTATTTGCTATAATTTATATAACAAAAAAGAAAAGGATTTACTTATGAAAATTGTTACTGAACATTATATTGAAACTGAAAATTTAGCTGCTTTGAGAACACTAATTTCCGATATCGTTACTGATATTGATTTAGATGTTTCTGATGTTTTTTCTTGGTTTAAAGAAGATAATACTGGTGATATTCAGGTTGATTGTTCTACTTGGGCAAGAGGTGCTGTTGAAGAAGCTATTGATATTATCAAAGACAATCTTG